>ENA-OOXJ01000023-OOXJ01000023.1-human-gut-metagenome-genome-assembly--contig:-NODE-23-length-137564-cov-6.148070_pt1 | contig 137564 bp, 138 predicted proteins | sample MGYA00241587_ERZ501343 | MGnify/ENA primary metagenome ERZ501343 (study PRJEB25962, sample SAMEA2042918) | human gut metagenome | biome: human gut; feature: human-associated habitat; material: faeces... | reverse complement strand
ATAAAATATCTTAATTGATATTTTATAAAAAATATTATATAATATATATGTAATAAATAATTAAAAGGAATTGATACTAATGGGACGAAGAAATGGAAAAATGATAATTAACGATTTCTATTGTATGAATTGTGGTCATAAAAATATGAGTTTACCACGTCGCAATAGCCATCAGCATGGCAGATTTCACAGAAAGAAAATGTACTGTGTATTTTGTAAACAAGAAGTAAATCATATTGAATGTAAATCATATGAAGATATTCTTGAGTTTAAAGAAAATTTTGAAAATGGGGTGTATAAAGATGAAGCACAAGATTCTCTTTCTTATGTGCGGACTGAAAAAATAATGGAATCCAAACTGGTTAATGTTGGGTAAAAGTCATTTTGGCGAATTTTTTATTTTTCATATATAGTAAAGAAAAATAAAAAGGAGCGTATTAAAATGGCAAAAATAAAGAATAGAGTTGGAGATCATTATGGACATTGGGTTGTAGTTGCTCAAGACATTGAAAAAACTAATGAAACTGGAAAGGTTTATTGGGATTGTGAGTGTGACTGTGGATGTGGAACTCATAAATCTATTAGAACTGATGCGTTATATCAAGTTAAAGTTGGCGGTTGTAATAATATGGTAAGTTCAAAACCAAAAACTTGTGCAAAATGTAAAAAAATCTTTTATCCTAAAAAACAAGCTAAAACACGTCAATATTGTTATGATTGTGTCCCAGAGGCTAATTATAGTAGCACTTTGATTAGAGCAAAAATAAAAGATTGGGCTTTAGAATATAAAGGTAATAAATGCTCTTGTTGCGGTTATGATAAATGTAAAGAAGCATTAGAATTTCATCATATTAATCCTGAAGAAAAAGATTTTATTATTTCAGATAGACATATTTCTTTTACTTGGGATGAAGCTAAAAAAGAACTTGATAAATGTATTGTAGTTTGTTCAAATTGTCACAGAGAAATTCATGCCGGAATCAGAAAGATAGAGGAATCGAATTCATGAAACATAAAATTTTATTTTTACTTTGTGGACCCGCAGGATCGGGCAAGACGACTTACGTCAAGAAGGAAATGGCACAGGCAACAACTTACAAGTGTGTACATGTGTCAAGAGATGAAGTAAGAGCTGAGTTCTTAAAAGAAGATGATAAAAATATCTTCAAGTATGAAGATGATGTTTTTAATGAGTTCTGTAATAGAATTAAAAACGCTTTAAATGAAGCAACTGATGATATTGCAGTTTTCGCAGATGCAACTCATCTGAGTGAAAAAGCAAGAAATCGAGTTCTTGATAAACTTGATTTAAATGGAGTAGATATTATTCCAGTTGTATTTAATTTACCACTTGCTCAGATTCTTGCTCAGAATGAAAATCGAAAAGGAATGGGACGTGCTTATGTTCCAAGAGGAACAATCAGAAGAATGTTTTATACTTTTGATAAGCCAACTTACAATGAAAAATATACCTACAAACATATTTTGATTGTAGGAGATGCTGATAAGGAGTATGTAGAATGATTTATGTGACTTCAGACTTACATTTTGGTCATTCGAAGCCATTCATTTATGAACCAAGAGGATTTCCGAATATTAATAACCATGATGAAGAGATTATTAAAAGATGGAATGAGCTGGTGCGGCCGGAAGATGAAGTGTATGTCTTAGGCGATTTAATGCTGAAAGATAATGAACATGGACTCGAATGTTTGAAACGGCTAAATGGTAAAAAGTATTTTATCATTGGAAACCATGATACAAATACAAGAGTTAATCTTTATAAAGAAAATGGTCTTGAGTGTCTTGGATATTCGACAGTTTTAAAATATAGAAAATATAATTTCTATATGAGTCATTATCCAACAATGACTGGTAATGTTGATGATTCAGGATTACATCATATGACTTTAAACTTATTTGGTCATACTCATCAACAAGTTAATTTTTATGAAGATAATTTCTTTATGTATCATGTAGGAATTGATTCTCATAACTGTTATCCAGTTTCACTTGATACAGTTATTGAAGATATAAAAAATAAATATGAGGAGTGTAAAAATATGCTATGAGCCATTTAATTGGGTATAAGAGCTATGACGGCTCTACAAAAGAATCCCAAATTTTACGAGATTTAAACAGTTTTGCTTATGACCCGCAAGAATCAAGTGGGTATCATGGAAATTTAACTTTTCATAAAAATGCAGTTTATAAAAATAAAACTGAAGCTGTTCAAAAGCTTAAAAGTTTGGTAATAACGTCATATGATGACCATGCTGTTCTTTATAAAGAAGATGGCAAAGAATATTGGTTAGTGAAATATGAGTATCATTGTTGAACCTTGAAAATTAAATAAATTATTATAAGAGAAAAAGGAGTTAAGTACATGAATATTTTAAGTTCAATTCTTCCATTTATCCCTGTAATTATTATTGCAGTGGTATTGATTGCGGTCCTTGCAACAGGATATGTAAAGTCCTCACCTGATGTAGCTTATATCATCTCTGGTCCGCACAAGAAACCTCGAATCTTGATTGGTAAATCCGGTATTAAGATTCCTTTCTTTGAGAAACTTGATAAGTTATCTCTTGGTGCGATTCAGATTGATGTAAAAACTCGTACTGCCGTTCCAACAGCAGAGTACATTAACGTAAAAGTTGATTCTACTGTTTCTGTACAGGTTGGAAGAACTGATGAAATGATTGCACTTGCGGCTCAGAACTTCTTGAACGTTAAACGTGAAGTAATTGCAGAAAGAATTAATGACCTTCTGGAAGGTAATATTCGTGAAATCGTAGGTCAGATGAAACTGACTGAGATGGTATCTGATAGAAAAGCGTTTAGCGAAAAAGTTCAGCAGAATGTAGTTCCTGACCTTGCCAGATTCGGACTTGAGCTTGTTTCCTTTAATGTTCAGAACTTTTCTGATGAGGGCGGCGTTATTGACAACTTAGGTATTGATAACGTTGAGCAGATTAGAAAGAATGCGGCAATCGCTAAATCTGATGCACAGAGAGAAATCGCTGTTGCTGAGGCAGCTAACGCAAAGAAATCTAATGATGCTAAAGTTCAGGCAGCTGAGGAAATTGCAGTTCGTAACAACGAGTTCGAGATGAAGCAGGCAGACCTCAAAAAGACTGCTGATACTGCAAAGGCTCAGGCTAATGCGGCACAGGCAATTGAGGAAGAGAAACAGCGTCAGTTAAAAGACGTTGCTGCTACTGAAGCAGATATTGCTCGTCAGGAAAAGCAGATTGAGTTGAAAGAAAGAGAAGTTGCTATCAAAGAGCGTGCTCTGGAAGCTGAAGTTAAGAAAACTGCTGAAGCTGAGAAGTATGCAGTACAGCAGAGAGCAGATGCTAAACTGTATGAAACTCAGAAGAAATCTGAGGCTGAGTTGTTCGAGAGAACAAAGCAGGCAGAAGCAGCTCTTGCAGAAGCACAGAGAGATGCAGATGCTAAGAAAGCTCTTGCAGAAGCCGTAAAAGCACAGGGTGAAGCTGATGCAGCTGCAGCCCAGGCAAAAGGTGAAGCAGAAGCTGCTGCTATTAGAGCTAAACTTGAAGCTGAGGCTGAAGGTCTCCAGAAGAAGGCAGAAGCTATGAAACAGTATGGTGAAGCTGCTAAGCAGGACATGCAGTTACAGGCACTTAAAGTGTACTTCGAGCAGTTACCGGCAATCGCTGAAGCTGTTGGTAAGGGATACACAAATGTTGATAAGATTATGATGTTCGGTGGAGACACCTCTAAGCTTGCGGGCGACATCATGACAAATGTAACTCAGGTATCTGAAGGACTGAGCGAATCTCTTGGAATCGACCTGAAAACCCTTCTGGCTGGTTTCATGGGTGGTAACTTAGCCGCAAATAAAGGCGTAACTATTAACGCTGATACAGTTGTTGCTCCAACTGAGGAGTAATTTCTGGGGAGGGGCTTTAAAGCCTCTCCTTTTTTTTATAGAAAGGATTAAGTATGGAAATTATTTATTTTGAAGTTAATGATTGGAACCCAGGAAGAGATTTTCCAGACTGTGAGCCATTTAATACTTGGTTAGATATTGATAATTTAACTTTTAGAAATGAACAATGGCTAATTGAAAATAAAATTATTGTGGTTGAAACAATAATTGATATGTCATTAAATTATTGCGTTACAGCTCCAAAAGAATGGGTTGAGAAAAATTGTCCTTGTATTTTAAATTCTAAATTTATTAGAGAATCAAATGAAAATAATGAAGTATTTGGCAGATTTGGTTGTCCCTTTAAACCTTATACTGAAGAAAATTTAGGATACTGGTTTGCGGGCTGGGATGAATTTGACTACTGGGAATCTAAACGAGAAGATGAAATAGAGTCTTAAAAGACTCTATTTTTTTTGTGCCAGAAAATTCGGGCTCGCAGGCGCCCTCAGCGGCCGTTGCCGCTTAAAAATCGCACCCACCAATTTTTTTTAGCAAAATGTCCCCTTTTTGATTTTCCCTTATTTTTGTGATATAATATTTTTATATAATATAAGGAGGACTTGATATGAAACAAGAGCCTAAGTTCTACTGGGATGATACTACTAAAACTGCAACTTGTATTTTAGCAGATGGAAATAATATATTTACAGGTATTGCCAGCGTACATCCAGATGATATGGATATGGCTAACGAAAAGACTGGATATCAAATTGCTTTATGGAGAGCAGAGATTAAATATTATACTCATATTCGTGATAATGAGTTAAAGCCAGCTTTTAAAGCATTAAAAAAAGTGATGGATGAAATGAAGTATAGTAAAAAGTTTAATCCAAAATCTTACGAAAATAGGTCTTTGCAGAGAAACTTTTATCAAGTAGAATCTGATTTAGATACAGTTCGTGATTTGCTAACTCATACTAAGCAAAAACTTAAACAGTATATTTCTGAAAAAGAAAAATTCTATCAAAAAATTAGAGCCAATAGAACAAAGAAGGACGATGTAGGACAAAAACCTTCAATTTAATTTCTCTATTTTCAAATATATATAAGGAGTTAAAAAGGAGGAACGAATGATTCAAAACTTAATATTTTTTATTTTAGGAATAATTTTTATTGAATTAATAATTCCTGTAATAGAGGCTCTAACAATAGTAATTGTCACTGCTTTAGAGGTTGCCAAAGGCAAACTAAACATGACAATTTCTAAATATGATATACAAATCCAAAAGATGGCAGAAGAACTTGAGCCAGAAAATACACACGCCATTGGATTTGTAGTACAAAATAATGAACCAGAGGAAGAAGAGGAAGACGAATGAAATTTTATGACACATGTGCATTATTAGATAACTTTGAAACTATGCCAGAAGAGAAGTTCATCATATCTTCTATTACATTAGCGGAACTTGAGAAGATTAAAACATCAACTTCTAAAGATTCTGAAGTTAAATATATTGCAAGGAAAATCCTATCTTTTTTAAATGCGAATCCCGCAAAATATGAAGTTGTATTATATAAAACATTTTTTATTTATCCTTTTACTGAAAAAGGATTTGAAGTAAATAATGATATTAAAATTTTAGCAACTGCATATTCTTATTTTAATAATTTAAAAATAAGTGAAAGAGAAAATTTTTTCTTTGTAACAAATGATTTAACTTTAAAAGTTACTGCCACCGCATTTTTACCAGTGCAATGTATTATGTCTATGTATCCTCCAAAAGATGATTACAGTGGATATAAAGAGATTATATTAGATGATGAAATGATGTCTGATTTTTATTCTAATCCTACTAAAAATATTTATGATTTAAAAGTAAATGAATATATTATTGTAAAAAATAAAGACGGAAAACCTGTTGATTCTGCTGTATGGACAGGTTCTGAATATCGTCATACTCAATTTAGAAGTTTTAATTCTAAATGGTTTGGTGAAGTTAAACCACTTAAAGGAGATATTTATCAGACCCTTGTCGCAGATAGTTTTACAAATAACAAAATAACTCTGGTAAAAGGACCTGCGGGCTCAGGTAAAACATACCTATCTCTTGGATACTTAATGAGTCAATTAGAGCGTGGTAAGATTGATAAAATTATTATTTTCTGTAATACAGTTGCTACAAAAAATTCTGCTAAATTAGGATATTTACCAGGCACTAAAGATGAAAAACTCTTAGATTCACAAATTGGAAATGTCCTTGCAAGTAAAATAGGAAGTCGAATTGAATTAGAGAGATTAATGGATGAAGAACAAATTGTTTTACTTCCATTCTCTGATATTAGAGGTTATGATACTACTGGAATGAATGCTGGGATATATATTTCAGAAGCTCAAAACCTTGATATTACACTTATGAAACTTGCTTTACAAAGAATTGGTGAAGATAGTGTATGTATTATAGATGGAGATGAAAAAACACAAGTTGATGACATCGCATTCGCTGGAAATAATAATGGTATGAGACGAGTGTCAAAGGTCTATAGAGGCGAAGATATATATGGCGAAATTGAATTAAAAATGATTCATCGCTCTAAAATTGCTAAAATTGCAGAAAGAATGTAATATAAACCAGAAGAGATTAATATCTCTTCTGGTTTTTTTATTTATAATGGAAACATGTTAAAACCTTTGAAGAAGATATTTTGGAAGAGGAGGTTTATATAAATATGGCTTCAATTGAAAAAAATATTTGGGATTATCTAATTAAAGAAATTAATAATCCATATGGTGTTGCCGGATTAATGGGTAATATCTATGCTGAGTCTGGTATGATTCCAAATAGAGTAGAAGTTTTATGCTTAAATAGATTAAAAGAACATGGTCAAGTATGGAATGATTCTACTTATACTGCGGCAGTTGATAATGGAAAAATTTCAAGAGAAACTTTTCTACATCCACTCCCTAATAAGCAATATGGATATGGGCTTTGCCAATGGACCAGTCCAGGTCGTAAAGCAGGATTATACGATTTAGCAAAAATGAAACAAGCTTCTATTGGCAATGAATTAATTCAATTGCAATGGCTTATGACTGAATTAAAAAATAATTATTCTACAGTTTTATCAACTTTAAAAAATGCAACAAGCGTAAGACAAGCTTCTGATATGGTCTTAACTCGTTTTGAATGTCCTGCTAATACAGGTGAAACTGTTAAAGCAACAAGAGCTAAATATGGTCAGAAGTATTATGATGCATATGCATCTAATAAAGGAGGAAACTCAATAGTGGCAAATTATAATAACTATATTAATTCTACTGGTACTCATTATATTTCTAATTCAGGTTCAGATGAAAATGGTGGATATCATGGCGGAAGAGCTGGTGACCAGACCGGTAGAGAATGGTATTTACGTTCTTGGTATAATAGACCATGGAATTGTGTATTAAGATATGAAAAAGACTCAAGAGTCGGTCAAAAAATGGCTGAATTAAGTTGTGCCGCAGCTCTCAATAATTTAGTTGGTTATGACCAATATGAAAGAGATACTTATTGGGCTCATTTAAAAGCTTCTAATTATGACCCTGCTCAAATTACTATCGCATGTGAAGCAGACTGTTCCGCAGGCGTAATTGCTAATATTAGAGCAGTAGGATATTTACTTGGTATTCCAGCTTTACAAAATATTAGTGCAACTTATACAGGTGATATGAGAGCTGCTTTCAGAGCTGCTGGATTCACTGTATTAACCGCAGATAAATATCTCTCTGGATATGATTATTTACTTCCTGGAGATATTTTACTTAATGATGCTCATCATACAGCAACAAATGTTACAAAGGGACGTTTAGCAACTAACTCTAACTCACCACAACCAAGCCCAGCTCCAGCAAAAACTAATACAACTTATGTTGGAAAAGGAATTGGTACTGCAACTGCAAAAACCGAGATGAATATTAGAAGTAATTCCAATACAAATAGCTCTTCTTATGGAACTATTTCTAAAGGAACTAAAGTAGAAGTATTAGAGATTTTATCTAATGGCTGGTATAAAATTGTATGGCCAGGTGCTTCATGCGGCTATGCTTATACTTCTAATTCTACTAAAACCTATTATTCATATGTAGCTAAAAAGAAGGCTCCTACAGCCACTAAACCAAAACCATCCAGTAGTAAAAAAAGTATGACTGCAAAAGAAAGTGCAACTGGATTCAATAAATCTCTTGCAGGTACATATCGTACAACAGCTGATTTAAATATCCGCCATGGAGCAGGTACATCTAAAGCTCTTATGGTTACAGTTCCAAAAGGAACAAAAGTAGCTAATTATGGATATTACTCAGTTAGCAATGGTTGTAAATGGTTGTATGTCCAATTCACATATAAGAACGTAACTTATACAGGATTTGCTTCAAGCACATATTTACGTAAATAATTATGACTAAAGAAGAACGTGATATAACTATTAAAGAACATCGCTGGCAAAGAGAAAAAGAAGTTCTTGAAAGAAAGTATAAATTAAAACAAGAAAAAAGAGAATTTAAAAAACAATTCCTTCCTAAAATATCTACTTCAAAACTCCTTATTTTTTTCTTGTTTATAAATTGTACAATTATAGAACTTTTCACAGGCTTTGTAACTTTAAAGAGCCTTGATTTAACAACTCTTACCATGGCGAATCCAGACTTTACTCCATTAGTAGCATTAATAGGTGCAGTCGTGAGTGAGGTCGTAGGATATGCGGTCTATGCATTGAAGTCCGCAAAAGAGAATACTGCAGGTGGTATTACATACGAAGCAGCAATGCGTCAAATTGACGAAGATAAAGCTAAAGGATAATTGATTTTTAACCCTAAAAGAGAAGATTTTCTCTTTTAGGGTATTTTTTTTTGACCGTAGCTAAAATTTTAAGAATTGATTTTATTATTTTTTTATGCTATAATGTATGTATGATAAGAAAAAATAATGATTTTAAAGTTGAAAGGAGATTTATATGTCTGAGAATTATGGTGTAAAAGACATAAAAACTTTGGAAGGTATTGAAGCGATTCGATTACGTCCAGGTATGTATATCGGTTCAATCGGACCAGATGGAGTTAGACATATCACTCTTGAAATTATTTCCAATGTAATTGATGAATATTTAAATGGATATTGTACAAAGTGTAATATTGAAGTAACAGAAGATGACATGGTAAAAGTAATGGACGATGGGCGTGGAGTTCCTTTTGGAAAAGCTGCGGACGGTTCAGAAACTCTTGAGAATATTTTCACTAAACTTCATACAGGAGCTAAATTTGATAGCTCTGGTAAAACTGGATATAATACATCTGGTGGTATGAATGGTGTTGGTGCAAAAGCAACAAATGCATTGTCTGATAAATTTATTGTTTCTTCCAAGAGAGATGGTAAAATTGCAACAATGACATTTGAAAAAGGTGAAAGAAAAGATTTTAAAGTTGAAAAGTATGCGGGACAGGATACTGGAACAACTATTACTTTTCATCCAGATGTAGAGATTTTTAAAGAAGGAATCTCGCTTGATTATGATAATTTAAAAAGACAGGTTCAGGAATTAGCATATCTTTCTCCTGGATTAACCTTTACATTAAAATATAAAGGTAAGGCTGAAGATGTAATTGTTTCTCAGAATGGTATTCTTGATTATATTCAAGATTTGAATAAAAAGAAAAATACTATTACATCTGTTTTTTATGCCGAAGCTTCCGAAGATAGAATTGGTGTAAAATTAGCAATGCTGTATAATGATAGTTATACTGATACTTATAAATTATATACAAACTCAATTCCAAATACAGCTGGAACTCATCTTACTGGATTTAGAACTGCATTAACTTCTGCAATTAATAATTATGCAAGAGAGAATAAACTTCTTAAAGAGAAAGATTCTAATATTGTAGGAGATGAGTTAAAAGAAGGTCTTGTATTGGTTCTTTCTTTCGTGATGCCAGACCCAGTCTTTTCTGGTCAGACAAAAGAGAAACTTGATTCAAGTGAAGGACGTACAATGGTCCAGAAGCTGGTATCAAAGGAAATTGCAATTTGGCTTGACAGTCATCCTAATGATGCAAAAGCAATTATTAATAAGGCTTTATTAGCACGTGCCGCAAGAGAGAAAGCTAAAAAAGCTAAAGAAACAGTTCGTAAAGCAGATGTGAAGAAAAGAGCAGTAATGCCTGGTACATTAGCAGATGCAAGTTCTCGAAATAGAGCTTCTTGTGAAGTGTTTATTGTAGAGGGAAAATCTGCGGCCGGTTCAACAAAAGAAGCCAGAGATAGAGCTACCCAGGCTGTGTTCCCCGTACGAGGCAAGATTCTTAACGTATTGAAGGCAGACCTCGCGAAGGCATTAAAGAACGCAGAAATTGATGGTATGATTACTGCTTTTGGACTTGAAATTAAGGATGGAAAAGTAATTGTAAATAAAGATAAATTGCGTTACGGTAAAATTGTTATTACAGCCGATGCGGATGTTGATGGTAGCCACATTAGAGCGTTGTTTTTAACCTTTATTTGGAAATTTGCTCCACAGTTAATTGAAGATGGATATATTTTTGCGGCAGTTCCTCCACTTTATAAAGTTACACAGGGAACTAAGATTACTTATCTGAAAGATGATGCGGCTCTTGAGGAGTTTAGAAAAACAGCTAAAAAGTCTTTTGAGCTGGGTCGTATGAAGGGTCTTGGCGAGATGGACCCGTCCGAAATGGCTGAAACAGTTATGAATCCAGAAACCAGAACTCTTAAACAGATATGTATGGAAGATGCAGAAGAAGCTGCTAAAACTTTTATGGGATTGATGGGTGAGTCAGTTGTTTATAGAAAGAAATTTATCGAAGAGAATGCGTGGAGAGCAAATATTGACGTATAATGATGCAATGTATCTAGCCGTTGGAGTTGAAGACGGCTGGATACATGTAACTCCAAAAGTGTGGAAAGAATATTTAAAAGCTAAAGAGGTTATTAAATGGAAACAAAAATATTTGAATTTGTACCAGAAGAGTCAGAACACTTTGAATCCCAATTTTTAAAATGGTATGACGCGGGCAAGCCTAAAAACAATTTTAATGAGGCTTATGATTATAGTACAATAACTCAATTTCTTATATGGGAATATGGATTATCAGATGAGTCATATGATGAACCTCGTAGATGGAATCAAATTGTAGAAGGAGTTGTTTGTATTAATGGACGTTATTTTTCTGTTTGTTACGATAGAGGTTTAACAGAAATGCAAGAAGATTATTATGACTTTGATGATGATATTACTGAAGTTGAAAAACGTACAGTTTTAAAAGAGGTAGCAGAATGGAAGAAAAAAAGATAATTGAATTAGCTGGAGACTTTTCTCAAAAGCCAGACATGGCCGCAATTACCAAAATAACTCCTATAAAAGATGGGGATAAAGTGATTTTACATTTTGATGTAATAAAATATGATTTAGATATAGATACTGTTGCTGAACAATTTAAGCTATGGCAGAAATGTTTTCCACATAATGATGTAATTGGAGATTTATGTAATACAGGCATTGAAGTAAAGGAGTAAATATGATATTTTATACAGACGGTTCTGCGAGTCCAAATCCAGGCCCAGGTGGCTTTGGAGTTGTTCAAGTTGATACAGAAGATAATATTTTAAGTACATATTCCAGTAGACAGGATAATACGACTAATAATGAACAAGAAATGAAAGCTATCCTTTATGCGGCCTGTCAAGGAGTATTAGCTAAAGAAGATGTATTAATTTATTCTGATTCTGCATATGCAATTAATACTTTTTCAAACTGGATGTATAATTGGGAAAGAAATGGATGGATTAAAGGAGATGGAAAAGTGCCTGAAAATTTAGAAGTTGTGCAGGCTTTTTTTGAAGTATCTAAAATGATTGAAGTTACTTTTGTAAAAGTAAAAGGGCATTCTAAAAATCCATTCAATGAGCTGGCAGATAATCTGGCAACTGGCAAGGTTAAACCTGGTAACTATTTGACAATTTAATTTTTTTATGGTAATATATTATATATGGATAAGAATAAAGAACAGTTAAAAAAACAATTATTACAATTTGTTAAATCAGTTAAAGAACCTATGACAAAAGAAGAATATGATAAATATATGGAAGAATATCATAAACAAGATCCTCTTTTACAAACAGGTTCTGGTTATTTATATATTCCATCAGAAGATGTTGTTGTTAGTGCTGATTCAATTTATAATTTTATAGAAAGAGTTATAGATGAAAGTATGATGGATGTAAAAATGCAATATTATAAAGAATTATTTTGATAAGGGAGAGTTTTAATGAGTGAGAATATTATTCAAGTAAATATTAAAGATGAAATTGAACAGAGTTTACTTGATTATGGAATGAGTATCATTTCAGATCGAGCTTTACCTTCAGCAGAAGATGGATTAAAACCTGTTAATAGACGTATCTTATATGATATGTTTGATAAAGGTTTTATGAATAATAAAAAATTTGTAAAGTGCGCTCAGCCAGTCGGAGATACAATGGGTAGATTTCATCCACATGGTGATAGCTCTATTTACGGTGCATTAGTATGGATGTCTCAGGAGTGGAATATGCGTTATCCGCTTATTTCTTGGCATGGTAATAATGGTAGCCGAGATGGTGATGAGCCAGCAGCATATAGATATACAGAGTGTAAACTTTCTAAATTAGGAGAGGAAATGCTCGCAGATATTAAAAAAAATACAGTAGATTGGATGAATGCTTATACAGACGAAGAGCAGGAGCCAATTTATTTACCTGGCCGCATTCCAAATCTTATCGTGAATGGTACTTCTGGAATTGCGTGGGCGATGGCTTGTTCATTTGCACCACATAATTTATCAGAAGTTATGGATGCAGCTATTCATCTTTTGGAAAATCCAGAATGCGACATTAGAGAGCTTTTAAATTATATTAAAGGTCCAGATTTTCCAACAGGTGGATTACTTATTAATAAAGATGAACTTGAAACAGCTTATCTTACAGGAAAAGGTCGTGCAAGATTAAGAGGTGAATATACAATCGAATCTTCCAAAAGTGGAGATAGCATTGTTTTTACTTCAATGCCTTATAAGGTTTCAAAGGAGGATTTAATTGTTGAAATTGACAACCTTTGCGAACAAGGTGAGATTAATGGCATTACAACGATTCGCGATGAATCAAACCAAAAAGGTGTCAGGTTTGTTATTGAATTGGGAAAAGGAGTGTCAACAGCTCCAATTATTGCAAAACTTTTTAAGTCCACAAGACTTGAAAGTACGTATTCATTCAACCAAGTTGCACTGGTTGACAAAAAGCCAAGACTTCTTAATATCAAACAATTATTAGAAAACTATATTGAGCATCAAAAAGATGTTCTTTTAAGAAAAACTAAATTTGATATTGAAAAAGTTCAGGCTAAAATTCATATTCTTGAAGGATTGCTTATTGCTTTAGAGGATATTGATAATATCATTTCACTCATTAAAAAGTCTTCAAGTGCGGCTGAAGCTAAAGTTGTTCTTATGAATAAATATAATCTTAGCGAGGCACAGTCTAAAGCAATCTTAGATATGAAATTATCTCGTTTAGCAAAATTAGAGTCTGTTGAAATAAGGAATGAAAAAGATTCTTTATTAATTAAAGAAGGCGAATTAAATCAGATTCTTTTAAATCCAGTTCCAGAAATGAAAAAGAACTTTACAGAGATTAAAACCTCATATGGAGATGCTCGTAGAACTACAATCACACAGGTAAATATCACAAAAGAAGAAAAAGAGATTGAATATGTAGAACCAGAAAAATGTGTTGTTGTAATGACAGAAGATGGTTTAATTAAACGTATTCCTTCTACAAGTTTCAGAACTCAGAGAAGAAACGGAAAAGGTATTAAAACACAGGGTGATGTTGTTAAAACCACCATCCGCACAAATACTATTGATTCTCTGATGGTATTTACAACAAAAGGAAAAATGTATCGTATCCTTGTAAATGATATTCCAGTAGGTACAAATGTATCTAAAGGTCAGTCAATTAAATCTTTAATTGCGATGGATACTGATGAAGAACCTAATTTAATTTATTCTATTTATAGAGATACTGATGCGAAATATTTATTATTTGTAACAAAAAACGGAATTACAAAGAAAACCTCATTAGAGGAATATACAAATACAAAGAAAAAGACTGGAATTATTGCTATTAATCTTAAAGAAGATGATACATTAGTATCTGTAAATCTTGTTAAAGATGAAGATTTAGTTCTTTTAACCTCTAATGGTATGGGAATTAAGATTAATTCTGGAGAAATTTCAGCTTCTGGTAGAGCAACAGCCGGCGTTAAAGGAATCACTTTAAAGAAAGATGATTTTGTAGTTGCGGCATTACCAGTTCGTAATAAGACAGATTACATCGCAATCTTTTCATCTAAAGGTCTTGGAAAGAAGATTGAAATGGATGAATTAGTTCTTCAGAAACGTGCGGGAAAAGGCTTAATTATTTATAAGCCAACAGAAGAAACAGGAACAGTTATTTCTGGTGCTTTAGTTGCGGATGAGGATAATATTCTTGTTGTTGGCAAATTAAGTTCAATTTGTATTTCCGCAAAAGATATTCCTCTTGCAAGCAGAATTGCAACAGGTAATCAGTTAATTAAAAACGGTGAAATTACTTCTGTGACAAAGATTTAAGTGGGATTTATTTCCCACTTATCTTTTCCAAAAGGAGAATATATAAATGAATGAAATGAATAATATTATTCAAACTTTAAATAATTGGACAAAAGCATATGATGAAGGTCATCCAGAAGTATCAGATAAAGAGTGGGATGAATTATATTTTAAATTAAAAAAGATGGAAAAAGAAACAGGTATTGTTCTTCCTAATTCTCCTACGAATAGTATTTCATATGAAGTAATATCTGAGTTACAGAAAGTTAAACATAATCATAAAATGCTATCTTTGGATAAAACTAAAGACTGGGATGAATTTATTAACTATTTTGCTAATCTTAGTCCATTTAAAGATGTTTGTGGAATGTTGAAAATGGACGGATTAACTTGTAGTTTAAAATACGTTGATGGTAAACTTGTATCTGCGGAAACCCGTGGAGACGGAATCATTGGCGAGGACATTCTTCATAATGCCCGTACATTAAGGTCTATCCCGCAAACTATTGATTATAAAGATGAATTTATAATTGATGGTGAAGTAATTTGTACATATAAGGATTTTAAGCCATTTGAAGATGAATATAAAAATCCTCGTAATTTTGCATCTGGAAGTATTCGTCTTTTGGACGCAAATGAATGTAAAAAGCGTAACTTAACTTTTGTAGCTTGGAATGTTATAAAAGGATTTGATGAAGAAAATTCTTTTATGAGAAAACTTGAATTTGCAAGAGATTTAGGTTTTACTATCGTTCCGTTTACTCCAAGTTTTGACTGGGATGCGAGAGAATATCTTATAGAATTAGCTAAGACTCTTGGTTATCCAATAGATGGATTAGTTGGAAGATTTGATGATATTGCATATGGTCAAAGTTTAGGAGAAACTATTCATCATGTTCGTGCGGCATATGCTTTTAAGTTTTATGATGAAGAATATGAAACTACTCTTGATGGTATTGAATGGAGTATGGGCAGAACTGGTGTATATACACCTGTAGCCATTTTTGAATCAGTTGAAGCAGATGGTTCTACTATTTCAAGGGCAAGTTTGCATAATCTGAGTGTTTTAAAAGAAGTTTTAAAAGCTCCTTTTAGAGGACAAAAAATTAAAGTCGCAAAAATGAATATGATTATTCCGCAGGTTACATGGGCAGAACATCCTGAACATATTGAAGCTAAATATCGTATTCGTATGCCATTAAGATGTTCATGTTGTGATGAACCATTGACTATTAAAGAATCTGATTCTGGCGTAGAAAATGTATATTGTCCAAATCCAAACTGTGAAGGAAAATTGTCTACAAGATTAGACCATTTTGCAGGCAAAAAAGGTTTAGATATAAAAGGTGTTTCAAAGGCTACTATTGAAAAACTGATTGATTGGGGCTGGATTAGTTCTATTGGAGATATTTTTGAATTAAAACAGTACAGAGAAGAGTGGATTAAGAAACCAGGTTTTGGTGTAAAATCTGTTGATAATATTCTAAACGCAATAGAAAAATCTAAAGAGGTATCTTTGGATAAATTTATTGCAGCTCTTGGTATTCCCTTAATTGGAAACAGTGTAGCGAAAGAACTCACAAAATATATTAAGTCATATTCTGATTTTAGGGATAAAGTTGATAATAGATTTGATTTTGCTCAATTTGAAGGCTTTGCAGATAGTAAGACTTTAGCTATTTGGAAGTTCGATTATTCTGAAGCAGATAAAATTTATAATAATTATATTTCTATTCCAGAAGTAGAAAAAGTTGAAGAATCTGCGGCGCAGACTCTTGATGGTATTACTGTAGTTATTACAGGTAAATTAACTATGTTTAAAAATCGTGCGGCGTTACAATCTGCTATTGAATCTGCTGGTGGTAAAGTAGTAGGTTCTATTAGTAAGAATGTAAAGTATCTTATTAACAATGATGTAAATTCAACATCTTCTAAAAACTTAGCAGCTAAAAAGCTTGAAATTCCTATTCTTTCGGAACAGGATTTCGTAAAAAAGTTTTTGACTTAATTTAAAAAAAATGTTATAATTAAATTGTAATAAAGATAAGGATAGAAAAAAAATATGAATAAGAAAGAAATCAAGAATTTGGCTAAACAAATCGCAAAGGCTGAATTAACTATTCAGAATTCCACTGATCAAAAGGAAAGAACGTATGCGATGGATACAATAATTGCTTTATCCAGTAAACTCTCCTCTTTAGAGGAAATGGAACGCGTCGATGAGATGGTTCAGAAAATTTTAGAAAAATAATTCTTGACTTAAAAATATTTTTTTGATATAATAATTACATAAGCTAAGAGAGCTTAGAAAAATTACACAAACAATAAAATTATTTAATTAAAGGAGATTTGTTATTATGGCAAAAATGAAAGAAAATTCACGTAAAGTATTTGAGTATTTAAAGACTATCGGAGATGCAAAGGTTACAGCAGCAGATGTAGCAGAGGCACTCGGAATTGAGAAGAAACGTGTAGACGGAATCTTTACTTCCGCTATTCAGAGAAAAGGTCTTGGAGTTCGTACTCCTGCAGAAATTGAGCTTGAGGACGGAAGTCATAAGGCAGTTAAGTTCTTGTCTCTTACACCAGCTGGCATGAGCTTCGACCCAGACGCTGAAGATGAAGCTGAGTAATTAAATTATTTTTGTAATATAAATTAAAAGAGATAAGGTAACACTTATCTCTTTTTTTAACAAAATATGATTACTGCAATTATAGCAATTTTTTGTCTTATATTGGGGGCTGGGTTAGTATATCTGTTTATGCAACCAAAAGTCAAAGTTACTCAAGAGGAAGATAAAGAAATTCTCGAAAAAAATAAAGCCGTTCAATTTGAGTTACAAGCGATGGAGCAAAGAACGGATTACTTAAAAGAACAATATGAACAAAAATTGCAAGAATATAAACGATTAAAACAAGATGTTGATAAAGAGTATAAGACTTCAGAAGAAAGTGCGAAGAAATATTATCAACAAATGCTTGATTTTTATAAACAGAAATTTCACACTGATACAGAAGAAATTCATGCTATTTTCATGGACACCAAACACAGCTTAGAAGATAGTTATGAAGAATTGGCTAAAGATTTAGTACAGGATTATTTGGACAAAGAGCAAGAAAGTATCCAAAAGATAAAGAAATTAAATGAAAAAATTCAATTTGAAGAATCTCAGTTAGAAGATTTGCGGCATAAGGTAGAGGCCGCAGTAGCTTATGATAAGCGCAATGAAGAGAATAAGAATAAAACTGATTTTTACAAATTAAATTTAACTCAAGATGATTTAGATGAAATTTGTGAATTAAGGAAAATTATTTCTCATTTTAGAAATCCTGAACCTGTTAATAAGGTTATATGGAAAACATATTATGAAAAACCTTATACTGATTTAATTGGTAGAGTAATTGGTTCTGGTGTTCATTGCGGCATTTATAAAATCACAAATTTACAAAATAATATGTGTTATGTCGGACAGAGTACGAATATTGCTGAACGTTGGAAACAGCATATTAAGCGTGGATTGGGCGCAGATACTCCGACCCGCAATAAGCTTTATCCAATTATGCAGGCTGTTGGAGTTGAAAATTTTTCATTTGAAATTATTGAAGAATGTACAAAATCTCAATTAAATGATAGAGAAGATTATTGGCAAGATTTTTTTAAAGCAAAAGAATTTGGTTATAGTATAAAATAAAGGAGAAAATTGTTATGTATAGAATTATTGATGGACGAGGAACAGGAAAAACTTCTCGATTATTTTTACTTGCAAAAGAAGCCGGTGTTCCGATTATTTGCCAGTGTCCGCAAGATATGAGAGAAAGAGCTTATTCTTATGGAATAACTGGAATTGATTTTATGAGTTATCAAGAGGCTATTACCGCAGGAGATAAATCTGACACGGCTAAAGAGGTCTTTGTTGATAATATTGAACAATTTTCTTATTATATATTAATGAAAAATCATTTTAAGTTGAAAGGATTTACAGTATCAAATGAAGATTAAAGTATTTACAACTGATCAAAAAGGTTATATTACTTTAACGCAGAAAGAGCTTCAAGAACTTTTAAATGAAGCTTATTGGGAAGGTTATCATGAAGGAGATAGACCTATACCAACTTATCCTAATCGTCCAAATCCTTACTATTGGACAACTGTGTCAAATGGTAATGTAACTTTGTTAAATAATCCAGATGTTACTAATAATACTAAAATTAGTACACCAACAGTAACAACTACTACTGGAAGTTTATCAATTAAAGCAGAAGATATGAAACCATATTCAATTAGTTATGATACAAAAACCAGAGGTAAATAAAGAATGAAATTTGAAAATATAAAAGTTTATAATTTTGAAAATGCTTTAAGAGGAATGAGAAATCCAAAAAATTCTTGGAATTTAAGCGATAGCTATTTTGGACTTATTAATATAGATGATGATGAGCATGATTATGAAGTTGCTGAAGAGTGGGTTCAGAAGAAATTTCCTAATTATCCATCTGATACAGATAATGAGGCTCTTATGGCTCAAGAAGAATATGATAGATGGCTTTTAAACAATGGTATTCTTGAAATTAATTTTGACCATCAGTTAGCCAATGTCGCTTTTATTGGTCCAAATGATATGAAGCTTGCTAAGGCTCTTATTCATGGCGGTTCCGAGCATAGAAAATTTTTAAGACAAATTATGGTAACAGTTGACATTACAGCCCCACTTTTCTGGTTCAAAGAATTTGATACTTATAAAGTAGGTACTACAGCTAATTCTACTTCTACAATGCATAAACTTACGAGCAAGCCAATCACAAAAGATTGTTTTGAAATTGATGATTATGACCAAGATTTATCTGTTGATTTTACAGACCAATCTCTTGCGGGAGAAAATGGTTTTACTGACCATTGGCATATGGATATGTTTGTTGATGACCTTATTGATAGATTAGAAGAGCTTAGACTTGCTTATTTACAAACTAAAGATAAACGCTATTGGAAAGAACTTGTTCGTTGGTTACCAGAGTCTTGGCTTCAGACAAGAACTGTCACAATGAATTATGAAAACGTTTTGGCTATGGTTCATCAGAGAGGCCACCATAAACTTACAGAATGGTCTGGAGATGGCGAAGAGTTTATCAATGAAAGTTTTATTAAATTTGCTCATTCTTTACCTTATTCTGATGATTTTATCTTTATAGATAACAATACAACAGAAAGTAAGTAAAACAGTATTGATTTTTATTTAAAAAAATGTTATAATATACTTATAAGATGAAAGATGAAAGCGAGTTAAAGAGAATGAGTAAAAAAGAAAAATTTATTGAATGTATAGATTCATTATTTGCAGATTTAGATATGGCAGATATTGACCCAGATGTAATTGCTTATTGGGAGGCTTTTAAAGGAAAAGGTACTTCTGATAAACCATTGTTTACTGATAATGGAAAAATGATTTTAAAATATATGCAGGAGCATGTTTCTGATATGCCAATGGGTAAAGCAAAAGATATTGCGGAAGGAATGTTTGTTTCTTCAAGAACTGTATCTGGTGCAATTCAGAAACTTGTTAAAGATGGCTATGTTGAGAAGATTGGGTCAGACCCAGTTGTCTATGCTTTAACAGATAATGGAAAAACAGTTAATATTAATGATTAATTAAATAAAAAGAATAAATATAATTAAGGAGAATAGAATAATATGAAGAGTATGGTTAATAGAAGCCACATTGAAGGGTTTATTTATGAGCATGACTTACAATTAAGAGAGTCTGGTGCAAATTCAAAACATCCAGGAACTAAATTTATCATGGGTAATCTTAGTATTGCCACTGATAATGATATGACAAATATTGTACCTGTTCATTTTACATATGTAACAGCAACAACTGCAAAAGGAAATACAAATGCAACATTTGGTATTCTTAATCAGATTATCAATGGAGAACTTGGCTCTGTAATGGAACATGGCAAAGAGAATGCCGCAAAAGTTCGTGTTGATTCTGCAGTTGGTTTAAATGAGTTTTACTCTGATAAAAATGGTGAAGAGAAACTTGTTTCTATTAAAAGAAATGAGGGCGGATTCGTTCATACTTGCGTTGATTTGAACGAAGACGAGAAAATGAGAAATACTTTTGAAGCTGATATTCTTATTACAAATGTAAGAACTATTGATGCGAATGAAGAACAGAATACTCCTGAGAAAGCTATTATCAAAGGTGCGATTTTTGATTTTAGAGGTGCAGTTCTTCCTGTTGAATTTTCAGCAATTAATCCAGGAGCTATTTCTTATTTTGAGGGACTTGGTGCATCTGCAAAAGAACCTGTATTTACAAAAGTAAAAGGTCGTCAGGTATCTGAGGTAATTACTCGTACAATTACTGAAGAGTCTGCATTTGGTGAACCTTATGTAAGAACAGTTCAGTCTAATAGAAAAGATTGGGTTATCACTTGGGCTCTTCCAGATCCATATGTATGGGATGATGCAAGCACAATTACTGCAGCAGAGCTGACAGAGGCTCTTGCAAACAGAGAAGTTTATCTTGCTGATGTGAAGAAACGTCAGGATGAGTATAAAGCTTCTAAAGGACAGGCAGCTGCTCCAGCTTCTGCAACTCCTGCAAAGGGCGGCGGCGCATTTAACTTCTAATGACAGTTTCTGAATTAATTATTTTATTACAGTCGTATCCAAAAGATGCGATTGTAGTAAATGATATGGGAATTATATCAAAAGAAGATATTTATATACAAAATGAATTTTATAATGGTGACAGTGCAAATCCTAATTGTGAAATTTTAAAAGATGTTGTAAGAATTAATTAAAATAAAAATTGCGGGTGGTCGGATGCCAATGCCGCAAGAAGGAGAAAAGAATGGGAATTAATTTATTAAATATTGAGCCACATAAAGTCAGTAAAGATTTAAGTGGGTATATCACTTATATTTATGGGGCTCCTAAAACAGGAAAAACAACTTTAGCAGTTCAGATGCCAAAAACACTTTTACTCGCTTTTGAACGTGGATATAATGCATTACCTGGCGTAATCGCTCAGGATGTTACTTCTTGGGGAGATATGAAACAGGTTATGAGAGAGCTTAAAAAGCCAGAAGTTAAGGCTAATTTTGATGCCGTAGTTGTTGATACTATTGATATTGCTTCTGATTTCTGTCAGAAATATATCTGTCAGCAAAAAGGTATTGAGGCTCTTGGAGACCTTGGTTATGGAAAAGGTTGGACTGCTTTTAAAGATGAATTTAATGATGTATTTAGAGGTTTAACTCAGTTAGGATACGCAGTATTTTTCATCGGTCACCACAAAGAGCAGACAATTACAAATGATGATGGAACAGAAAGAATTGTAATTCGTCCTGCGCTTAGTAATTCAACAAGACAGGTTATTGAAGGTATGGCTGATATTTATGGATATGCTCATCAGTCTAATAAGAATGAAATGTCTGTATTAACACTTCGTTGTCCAGATGATTCTATTAGTTGTGGTGGTCGTTTTAAATATATCGCAAGTGAGTTTCCAATGAGTTATGATAATCTTGTAGAAGAGATTCATAAAGCTATTGATAAAGAAGCTCTTGAGCATGGTAATCAGTATGTTACTGAAGAGCGTGAAAAACCTGTTGAAAAAGAGGAATTAGATTATGATGCATTAATGAATAAGTTCCAGGAGTTAGTTGGTAATTTAATGCAAACTTCTGAAGCTAATGGACCTAAGATTACAAAGATTATTGAGAAATATCTTGGTAAAGGTCGTAAGATTGCGGATGCAACTCCAGAGCAAGTTGAGATGATTAACTTAATTGTAACTGAGATTGAAGATGAATTAATGCATAGCTAAGATATATAATCTTAAAGTCAATCCAAGTTATATCCTTGGATTGACTTTTTTATTGAAAAATGATATAATATTATTATAGATTGGGAGAAAGGAGTAAGAATATTTGGCACATAAAGTAAAATGTATATATTGTCATCAAACGTTTGATAGAGATAAATATTCTTTTGTTCAAGTCTCACCAAGAAGATATGCTCATACTGAATGTGCAAGTAAAGAGCAAAGTCGATTAAAGCAAGAAGAAGCTGATAAAATAGCTTTAGAAGAATATATCATTAAATTGTTGGGCGATGACTTTATAACTCCAAGAGTTAGAAAACAAATAAATACATACATTGAACAATACCAATATACTTATTCGGGAATTAGAAAAGCTTTAGTTTATTTTTATGAGATAAAAGGTAATTCTACAGAAAAAGCAAATGGCGGCATAGGTATCGTTCCTTATGTTTATAAAGATGCTTTTAATTATTATTATTCCATTTGGGAAGCGAATCAAAAAAATCAGGATAAAGATGTTCAAGAATTTGTTTCAAAAGAAAAAGTTATAAAAATCGAACCCCCAAAAAGGAATTTGAGAAAACGGAGATTATTTGCATTTTTAGACGAGGAGGAAGCTGAAAGTGGCGAGTAAGTATGTCGATGTGACTGCAATAATGCAGGTAATTGGATGTGTTTATAATAATCCTCAGATTTTGGAGTTTGAAGATAAATACACTATTACAGATGAAGATTTTCCAGATGAATTCCATCGAACTGTATTTGGTGCTATTTATAAAATTTATGAACTTGGAGCAAAAACTATCACATTAGAGAACTTAGCTGATTTTTTAAGTTCAAGACCAAAATCTGCGGCAATATATAAGAAAAATGATGGTGATAAATGGTTATTAAAAGTAGCTGATGTCGCATCTCAGTTGTCTTTTGATTTCTATTATAATAGATTGAAGAAGATGACATTATTAAGAGCGTATGATAATTATGGAGTAGATGTTTCTGATATCTATGACCCAGATAATATCTTAGATATCAAAAAGAAACAACTTCAAGAAGACCTTTTAGATAATTCTTCTTTAGAGGAAATTGCGGATAGGGTTGACCGCAAGATAAGTGATATTCGTTTAAAATATGTTGATGATACTACTGGAGAGGCTATTCAAGCTGGAAAAGGTGTTTTACAATTAATTCAGAAATTTAAAGACCATCCAGAAGTAGGAGTACCTCTTTATGGAAGGTTAGTAAATACAGTTACTCGTGGAGCAAGATTAAAGAAATTCTATTTACGTTCTGCAGCAACTGGTATAGGTAAGACTCGTTCAATGATTGCGGACGCTTGTAATATAGCTTGTAATAAAATATATGATGAGTCTTTTGGATGGATTAAAAATGGTACATCTGAACCAACTTTATTTATTACAACAGAGCAGGAACTTGAAGAAATCCAAACAATGATGTTAGCTTTTCTTTCCAATGTAAATGAAGAGCATATCATTAATGGTGAATATGAAGGCGATGAAGAAGAGCGAGTTATTAAAGCTGGAGAAATTCTTGAAAGTAGTCCATTATATGTTGAAGAATTACCAGATTTTTCATTAAAAGATGTTGAAAATGTAATTAAGAAAAATATTCGTGACCATGATGTTAAGTATATTTTTCACGATTATATTCATACCAGTTTGAAAATTTTGGAAGAAATCACAAAAAGAAGTGGTGGAGTTAAACTTCGTGAAGATAATATTTTGTTTATGTTATCGAATAAATTAAAAGATATTTGCAATCAGTATGGAGTCTTTATTATGTCTGCAACGCAGTTAAATGGAGATTATCAAGAAGCAAAAACTCCTGACCAAAATTTACTTCGTGGTGCAAAATCTATTGCTGATAAGATTGATTATGGTTCAATTTTATTAAGTGTTAAAGAAGAAGATATTGATGCTCTTGATTCAATTCTTTCTTCAAATATCTTTGAAAAGCCTACTATTAAAATGTCTGTTTATAAAAATAGACGTGGTAGATATAAAGGAATTATTATGTGGTGTAAAGCGGATTTAGGTACTTGTAGAATCCAGCCTATGTTCTGTACTACATATGATTATGAACTTATTAACATGGATGATATAAAAATTATTGTAGAGAAAGGCGCTTGGGACGATGATGATGAAGAGTGAAAAAAATTACAGTAAGAAAAATTATAAGGTAAACAATTTTACAAAGAAGAAAACTAAGAAGAAAGAAAGTAGAGTAGCAAAAGTTGCTCGTCAGTATGTAGCTCCAAAAGAAATTAGAGCTGGTATGCAGTTTGAGTATAAAATGCCTATCCCTATGTATGAGGATATTCTTAAAGAGTGTAAGAAAGATGGCGGCGAGGCTCAGGTATATCTTTGCAATTGGGTAAATGAGCAGTTTGGATTGCTTGGAACTTGCGTAAGAGTTATCCCAGGTTAATATTATGGATAAGCAAGAAATAACAATTTTTCGACTTATGGGACAGGATAAATTCGTTGCTGGCAGAAAATTAACTCTGTCAGCAGATGAATATAAGATAACTGGTCCAATGAAAGAGTTTGAAGAACAAATTGGAATAGATTTGACCGCAATAACAGATTTAACATTCTTTTGGCCAGAAAGTGAAAAGTAAATGATTAATTATGATAAGAGTGAAATTAGAGAAGTCTTAGAATTAGAAAATATATTTGAGTTATTGCAGGAGTGGGGAGGAGACCCAGAGTATACTAGCTTTGGAATCCTCTCTTCTACTATATGTCATAATGAACCAGGAGAAGGAAGTCGTAAACTGTATTATTATAATAATTCAGGTTTATTTAGATGTTATACTGGTTGTGATAGTTATTTTGATATTTTTGAATTAACCAGAAAAGTTGCTAAGATTCAATGGTCAGAAGAATATGACTTAAATGATGCGGTGCGTTGGATTGCAAGAAGATTCGGTATCGCAGGAAAAAATGAAGATGGTTCTGAATCTGATGATAAAATTGAAGATTGGAAACTTTTAGCGAATTATGAAAAAATAAAAGAAATAGAGTTAAGAGAAAATAAGATAGAATTAAAAGAATTTAATACAGATATTTTAACACGATTTAATTATAATGTTCTTATTATGCCTTGGGTAAAAGAGGGAATAACTAATGAAGTTATGAAACTTGCTCAGATAGGTTATTATCCAGGAGCAGACCAAATTACAATTCCACATTTCGATGTTAATGGTAGGTTTATTGGTTTAAGAGGTCGAACTTTAATTGCGGACGAAGCTGAGATATATGGAAAATATAGACCTATGCGAGTTAATAAACTATTATATAATCATCCTCTTGGAATGAATTTATATGGTTTAAACTGGAGTAAAGATAATATTAAAACAATGGGAAAAGCTATTGTTTTTGAATCTGAAAAATCTGTATTAATGTATGCAAGTTATTTTGGTTGGGGCAATAATATTTCAGTTGCTTGTTGCGGTTCAAGCTTGTCCGCAAGGCAAATTCAATTATTGAAAGATGCTGGGGCAAAAGAAATTATTATTGCTTTTGATAGGCAGTTTCAAGAAATTGGAGATAAAGAATTTAAACACTTAACAAGAAATCTTACAAGAATTAATGATAAATATAAGAATGATGTAAATATTAGTTTTATATTTGATAAGAATATGATTACTGGATATAAAGCAAGTCCAATAGATGAAGGATCTGAAAAATTTCTTATATTATTTAAAGAAAGGATTTTATTATGATAGTAGATGAACCTTTTAACCCTAATAAATATCCATTAAGGGATTATGCAGGATTTAGTATAGAAGTGCCTATTCATGGAGATAGATATGGCGCCAGATGTAAATTTTCTCGGGCGCATAGGGAAGTCTTAGATATTATTGATGCAAATATGATTAGTTTTACTTTTCAAGATTATTGGGAATTTAATGAATTTGTAGGTATGTTAAATGAAATGAAAAAATCCCTTGAAGAAAAAGCTGGATATGGAAAAGAAGTTAGTTCAGTAAATAAAATTAACTTTGATGATAAGGGAGTGTGATGAGCAAAATGAAAGGAGGTTGAAATCAAATATGGATTATCAACTTAAAACACCATTGCTCCCAATTAAAAATGAATATACAGTGGTAGAGCGGGTATTTGCAATACGAGGAGTAGACCCAAAAGACATTCCTCATTATCTTAATACAACTGAAAAAGATATTTTAGACCCTGGTTTAATTATGAATATAGATGAAGGAGTTAGAATGTTGGCAAGACATATTAGCCAACAGGATAAGATTTATATTCAAGTAGATAGTGACTGTGATGGTTTTACATCTGCGGCATTCCTTATTAATTATTTAAACCGATTATTTCCAGGATATACTCAGACAAAAATTTCATATGGACTACATTCTGGTAAACAACACGGACTTTATGAAGAATTTATTCCAGATTTTATACATGAAGATTATAAATTAATTATTGCACCAGATTCGTCAAGTAATAATTATGAAGTACATAAAAAGCTTAAAGAACTTGGAATTGATGTATTAGTTATTGACCACCATGAAGCGGAAAAAGTTTCAGAAGATGCCTGTGTAATAAATAATCAATTATGTGATTATCCAACTAAGTCTTTATCTGGTGTAGGTATGGTTTATAAATTTTGTTCTTATTTTGATTCAATCATGGGAACAGATTGGGCAAGTTATTATCTTGATTTAGCAGCACTTGGAATCATTGCAGATATGATGGATATTCGAGATTTTGAAACAAGAGAAATTATTAATCTTGGTTTAGCATCTGTTGAAAATCCATTCTTTAAAGAAATGGTAAAAGTGCAAGATTATTCCATTAGCAGAGCAGGTGGATTGTGTCCATTTGCAGTTAGTTTTTATATTGCACCGCAGATAAATGGAACTATTCGTATGGGTTCTGCAAATGAGAAACTTATGCTTTTTGAATCTATGTTAGATTTTAAAGCTTATGACCAAATTCCTTCTACTAAAAGAGGATGTAAAGGTCAGTTTGAAACTCGTGTAGAGCAGGCTTGCCGCAATTGCACAAATATTAAACGTAATCAATCTAAAGCCATTGATGCAAGCCTCCAAACGATTGAAGGAATTATAAAAGATAAATCTCTTGAAGAAAATAAAATTATCGCAGTTAAGCTTGCTGCTGGAGCAATAAATAAAAACTTAACTGGACTTATTGCAAATCAGTTAATGGCTAAATATAATCATCCATTTCTTATTCTCATGGAACATCCACAAGAGGATGGTAGTATTAGCTTAGAGGGTTCTGGTAGAAGTTATGAAACTTCTAATTTTAATGATTTAAGAACATTTATTCGAGATAGTGGTTATGCCAGTCTTGCAGAAGGTCATCCTAATGCGTTCGGTGCAGCTATCCCAGAAGATAAGTTTAGTGATTTTATTCAGTATTCAAATGAAGCTTTAAAAGAATGCTCATTTACTCCATGTCAGAAAGTTGATTTTATCTGGGATGCAAATGACTTTAAGGCAAATGATATTATTGATTTAGCTGAATTAAATACTATTTGGGGACAAGAACTTGCGGAACCAATTGTCGTAATTAAAAATGTTAAAGTAACCAAAGATAATTTATCTTATATGGGAAAAGGTGGCAGATGTCCTTCATTTAAAATCACTTTACCTAATGGAACAAGTTTAATTAAGTTCAGAATTACTGATGAAGAATTTGATTCATTACTTCCTGCTAATGCTACTGGTAGTAAAAATATTACAGTTATAGGAACTTGTGCAATTAATGAGTGGAATGGTCGTATAACTCCTCAGATTAAAGTTAGTGATTATGAAATCACAGGAGAGACTAAATATTATTTTTAAAATTATATGGCGTATATAATGTACGCCATATTTTTGTACCCATATGCGAGAATAGCAGGTCTTCCGGCGGTGATGGGTCCTAACAACCGTAATCCAAAATAAAAAGTGGTCTTAGAAATTTTTCACCAAAAATGCCTTATATTGATTTTTTACTTAAAAAATGGTATAATATTTATATAATCAAAAGGGATGGTATATATTATGATAAGAGAAGCTGAAGAATTAAAAAATAAATTAGATGTAACAGTAATTAATAAAGACCAGTTAAATAAAATTTTACTTGAAAGAATCAATTTTGCTTTTGATAGCTTATATTTTCGATATGCTATGGCTATTAAAGAGCTTGGTGAATATAAAGAAAAAGAAGCTTTAAGAGAAGGTAGAAATTTTTCCCGCAAACATTGGGAAGATGGACAGTGTATGCATTTTTATAAAGTATTAGAGGAGATATTAGAAGCCCATGCAGAAGACCACCCACTTCGTTCAAACAGAAAATAACTCAATTAGAGCTTTTAAATTAACTAAAAGCGATATATTCTCAATTTCCATGAAAACATATATGAAAAGTTCATATTTATGGAATGGAAATTTTAAGATAATGGGATTTAAAAAAGAGCGAGTATGTTTATATTGGCGTTATCATAGGATTCCAACGCCATTTAAACAGCAAATGATCAGATTAATGTATATGAAAGAGAGTAATGAAATAAATGGTTAGATACGCGGAAAGAGAAAAAAGTTAGGACAAAACTAACGAAAGTATTATTTAAAAATTTTAATAATATATAAGAAATAAAATATATTATTAAAAAGGAGAATTTATGAAATGAAAGTAATCTGTACAGTGTGCGGAAAAGAATTTGAAGCACAGAAATCAACTAAAAAATATTGTAGTAATGAATGTATGAATGCTGCAAGACGAAAAAAATATGCTGAAGCTAAAGCAGCTGGATTAGATCCTCATAATAAAGGGTTGCAAGAAAAAGAATGTCCGATATGTGGTAAAAAATTTATTCCTAAAAGTGCTGCAGCTAATCAAAGAATGTGTTGTTATGATTGTATGCCAGAAGGCGTTCAACTAACAAGAGGAGCTTTTTTAGCAAAAATAAAAGAGGCCAGAGGTGGAAAATGTATAAGATGTGGGTATAATAAATGTCTTAAAGCACTTGAATTTCATCATTTAGACCCATCTCAAAAAGATTTTACTATTAGTAATGACCATTTTAAATTAAAAGAGGCCGTTGAAGAAAGTAAAAAATGTATTCTATTATGTTCTAATTGTCATAAAGAATTCCATACAGGACTTTGGTCTTTAGATGAGTTAAATTTAGAAGAAAAGGAGGAAGTAGAATCTTATGGAGTTAACTAAAAAACAACTCGAAGGTTTGAAAATTGCCGTAGCCAGATTTCACAGTAATGAAAAATACACTGTGATTGCTGGCTACGCCTAAGGTAGGTACTGGTAAGTCCACTCTCGTGAAGTTCATCATCGAGGCCCTTGATGTCGATCCGAGTAAAGTGGCATATGCCACTTTTACCGGTAAAGCAGCAGAAGTTCTTCGTAAAAAGGGAAATAAGAATGCTTGCACTTTACATAAATTACTTTATGAGCATATCCCAAGACCAGGTGGAGGTTTTTTTAGAAAGCCAAAATCTACTATTGAATATAGTATTATTGTAGTGGATGAGATTTCAATGGTACCAGTAGGCATGATGCAACAGCTTTTTAAATATAAGGTGTATGTTATTTGTTTAGGCGACCCATTCCAGATTCCTCCAATAGAGAAAGACCAAGATAATCACTTACTTGATAACCCTCATATCTTCTTAGATGAAATTATGCGGCAGGCCGCAGATTCTGAAATTATTAGACTTAGCATTGACATTCGAGAAATGAAACCTTTAGAGTTATTTAAAGGAAAAAATGTTCAAGTAATTGACCAAAAAGATTATGAAGCTGGTATGGTTCTTTGGGCTGATCAGATTATTTGTGGAACCAATGCCGCAGTTGAAGAGATTAATGTTTATGCAAGAAATCTGTTGGGAAGAGGCCCGCTTCCAGAAGATGGAGATAAAATTCTTTGTAGGCAAAATTATTGGGAAGATATTAGTGATGACCATAACGCTTTAGTTAATGGTACCATTGGCTATTTAAAGAACCCCAAAAATAGATTTATTTATTTCCCATATTGGATTGGAGCTTCTGTCCCATCAGTACAAGCCATTCAATGCGATATAGAAACTGATGAAGGAGATATTTATAAAGATTTATATCTGGATAAAACTATGCTTACTCATGGAGCAAGATGTCTTGATAATAGAGATATTTATAAAATTGGTAAGTATCGTGAAAGAGTTGGAGATTTAGTTCCAAAATTTTTTACTTATGGATATGGAATCACTGGACATAAGGCTCAAGGTTCTGAATGGGATAATGTTTTAGTTCTTGAAGAGCCATTTCCAAGAGTAAGGTTGGAACATGCAAGATGGCTTTATACTGCAATAACCAGAGCATCTGAAAAAGTAATTGTAAGGAGAAAATAATATGAATGTAGTTACAATAGATTTTGATATTATTATGGAACCAAGTATTAGTTTTTATAATAATATGGTGGATATTGAAGACCCAATGAAAGATTATGTAGATAAATTTTCATTTCTCACAAATATCCCTGCTAATTTATATATTTATGATTATCTAACTCGCTATATTGTACGTGCAGCAAAGCAAAATCAAGAAATTTATTTTGTGAATAGCCATGATAAAGTGATTGATATTCTTAAAACAATTCCTCATGATGAACAGATTGATTTATATAATATTGATCATCATCATGACTTGGGATATGATATGGAGTCTGCGGACTGGATGCGCCCAATGTTTAAATATGATTTGAGTAATTGGGTTAAATATGCAAGAGATAAGAAAATGGCTGATACTTTTTATTGGGTTCATAATGAAAACTCTGACCCTTATCCAAGCGAGGCCGCGAGATATGTTACAGAAGATTACGTCTTAAAAGACTTTAATTTAGAAGATGATAAATATGCTCCAGATGTTTTAATTATTTGCTCTTCTTTTGAATGGATTCCGCCAGTTTATCAACCATTGTTTTATTCATGGAATACCATCTGTAGTGAAATCACAGGAAAAGAATACCCTTTTGACAGTATTGAAAAAATGTGATATAATATTTATATAATTGAGAATAGTATAGATAGAGGAAGATAATAAATGAGCAAAAAATGGTTTAATTGTCATAACCATACAGAGTATTCAAACTTACGTCTTTTGGATTCAACCAATCACCCAAAAGACTTAATCAATAAAGCAATCGAATTAGGACTTAGTGGTATCTGTATAACTGACCATGAAGCCCTTTGTGCGCACGTTGAAATAAATAAAATTGCAACAGAATTAAGAGAAACAAATCCTGATTTTGTGATTGGGTTAGGAAATGAGATTTATTTAACTGATACAAGAAATCATGGTCAGAAATATTATCACTTCATTTTGATTGCTAAAGATGCAATCGGTCATAAAGCATTAAGAGAGTTAAGTTCTACAGCTTGGTATTATTCATATATGGATAGAGGTATGGAAAGAGTTCCAACTCTAAAAGATGAATTAACTGAGATTGTAAAACATTATAAAGGTCATTTAATTGCAACAAGTGCATGTATTGGTGGAGAATTATCTTCATGGTCTTTATTATATGCAGAAGCATTAAAAGTAAATGACCAAAAAATGGCAATGGAATTTCAGAAAAAGATTCAAGATTTTATGGATTTTGTTCTGAACTTATTTGGAGATGATTTTTATATTGAATGCGCTCCATCTAATAAGGAAGACCAAATGACTGTAAATTCTCAGTTGTTTAAAATTGCCACTGCATATAATGTTAAAATGGTTGTTGGAACTGACTCTCATTATTTAACAAAAGAAGATAGAATGGTTCATAAAGCATATCTTAATTCAAAAGGTGGAGAACGTGAAGTTGATGATTTTTATGAATTTGCCAGACTTATGGATAGCGATGAAGTAGAAGAGTTATTATCTCCATGTTTTCCAGATGGATATGTAAATACAATCTTTGAAAACACTTTAGATTTACAGAATAAAATTGAATATTATAGTCTTTTTCATAAGCAAGATATCCCATCTGTAGAAGTTAAAGATTATCCAAAAGTAAGAGGATTTAAACAATATCCGCATTTATCTGCGATGTTAATGGATGATGATATTCAGAATCGTTATTGGGTAAATGAGTGTTTAAATCAGCTTGAAAAACTTGAAAAAATTAATGATAGACGTTATCTTGATGAGCTTGAGGAAGAAGCACGAGTTAAAAGTATTATTAGTGAAAAACTTGAAACAAATATGTTCCGTTATCCAAATACACTTCAGCATTATATTGATATGATTTGGGATTGCGGTTCAATGGTAGGTGCTGGTCGTGGTTCCAGTTGTGCCGCACTTAATCATTATCTTATGGGAATTACTCAGTTGGACCCAATCGAGTGGGATTTACCTTTTTTCCGTTACCTCAACGAAGAGAGAATTGAGCTTGGTGATATTGATATCGACATATGTCCGTCCAAGCGTCCGGAAATTCTTCGTAAAATTAAAGAAGAGCGTGGAAAGATGTTCTATGATAATATCATGGAATGGGCAAAGAAAAATCTTGGATGTACTCTTGTAGCAACATTCGGTACAGAAGGAACTAAATCTGCAATTCAGACAGCTTGTAGAGGTTATAGAAGTGAAGATTATCCAGAAGGAATTGATGTTGATGAAGCTCAGTATATGAGTTCATTAATTCCAGAGGAAAGAGGATTTTTATGGACAATTAAAGAGGTTGTTTATGGGAATCCAGAAAAAGGTCGTAAGCCTGTTAAGACATTTGTAAATGAAGTAAATAAATATCCAGGTTTATTGGATATTATTGTAGCTATTGAAGGTCTTGTAAACCATAGAGGTTCTCATGCATCTGGTGTAATTTTATTTGGAGATGACCCATTTGAGCATAGTGCTTTTATGAAAACTCCAAAAGGTGAGATTACTACTCAGTTTGACTTACATGATGCAGAGTATATGGGATTAACAAAATATGATTTTCTTGTAACTGAGGTTCAGGATAAGTTGGTTCAAACTATTCAATTACTCCAAGAGGACAATGAAATTGAACCAGAATTAAGTTTGCGGGAAGTCTATGATAAATATTTTCATCCTAATGTTTTACCTTTAACCGATCAGAAGATTTGGGATGCATTGGGTAAAGTATCTGTTATTAATACTTTCCAGTTCGATTCTCAGGTTGGTGCGCAGGTCGCAAAGAAATTAAAACCTCAAAATGTATTGGAGATGGCGGATGCGAATGGTCTAATGAGACTTATGGGCGAAGATGGAGAAGAACGCCCGATGGACAAATATTATCGTTTTAAGCAAAACATTCAGTTATGGTATGATGAAATGACAAAATTTGGTCTTACCAAAGAAGAGCAGAAAACTCTTGAACCTTATTTTAAGAGTTCTTATGGAGTTCCGCCTTCACAGGAACAATTAATGAGAATGTTGATGGATGATAAGATTTGTCACTTCAGTCTTGGAGAAGCAAATGCGGCTCGTAAGATTGTTGGTAAAAAGCAGATGAATAAAATTCCAGCTTTGCATGAAAAGGTATTGGCACAGGCAGCAAGTGAGAAGCTTGGTCAGTATGTATGGAAATGTGGAGTTGGCCCGCAGATGGGTTATTCATTTAGCGTTGTGTAAATGGCGCTTACACACTTAACCACTTATCGGTGGGGTAATTAAAACATTAATATATCTGGCAAATATAGTTTTAATTGCTAACGAGGGTAAAATCTCGTGACAAATTTCTTTAATAGAGGTATAGTGTTTTTCATTTATACATGAGAATAATAGCCATGTATAAAGGAGAATATTTATGTATTATATTTATAAATTCACAAATAAAACGAATGGTAAGATTTATATTGGGCAAACTAATAATATTCAAAAACGAAAAAATGGTCATAGAAGTGATTCTTTTAATGAAAAAAGTTCTGGATATAATTTACCATTTCATTCTGCAATAAGAAAATATGGTTGGGATAATTTTAATTTTGATATTCTTGAAGAAATATCAGATGGAGAGTCTCAAGATTATATTGATGAAAGAGAAATTTTTTTCATTCAATATTATCATTCTTTAAAAGACGAAAATGGATATAATATTTCTATTGGGGGTCAAGGATATAAAAGACAACCTTTAACTTATGAAGAGAGACTGAATTTATCTAAGTTATTCAAAAAAGAAGAGATTATTGATATTCAAAATCGTTTAATGAATGATGAAGAATATGATGATATTGAAAAAATTTATTATCCTAAATTAAAACGAACATTTTTAGTCAATATAAATACTGGAACAAATTATTTTAATGAAAAATTTGATTATCCTTTAAAGAAAAATTCTCGAAGCCGTTTTTCTCAAAAAGAAATTCGAGAAATAAAAGATAGAATTAAAAGTGGAGAGAAATATAAATCCATTCAAGAAGATTTTAATATTAAATCTGCAGGATTTTTATCTATGATAAATACTGGAAAATATTTTTATAGTAATCAAGATACATATCCACTTTGTGATAAAGGAAGTAATAAAGCTAAAAATGAAATTTGGGTTCAAGGTATTATAAAAGATATTTTAGAAACAGAATTATCATTAAAAGATATTTCTAAAAAATGGAATAAAAGTTACGCTACCGTTAAAAATATCAATTCTGGTCGTTCTCATAAAAAAGAAAAATATAAATACCCTCTTAGAGATAATAAATAAATCTATTAAAAGAAAAATGTTGTATCGACTATCCTGGGTTAGACCGGGAGTACTGGAACTATTGATACGTTCTGGGAAATAGTGTGCGGATAAGAAGTATGCCAAAACTTCGCTACAACATCCGTAAAAAATAGTCAGTAATTTAAAAAATTATGTATACACGCTTTAGCTTATAGTTTCATTGGTGTTCAAACATTATATATTGCAACAAATTGGAATCCTATTTATTGGGATTGTGCATGTTTAATTGTAAATAGTGGTTCACTTGAAGATAACAGTGACTTAGAGATTGAAGAGGATGATGAATCTGAATCTATCTCTGTAAAGAAAACAGTTTCAACTGATTATGGAAAAATTGCAAAAGCGATGGGTGAAATTATATCTACTGGAATTAAAATGAGTCTTGTTGATATAAATAATTCAGATTATGGATTTAAGCCTGATGCTAAAAATAATCAGATTCTTTATGGAATGAAAGGTTTATTGAATGTCAGTGATGCGGTAATTGATGATATTATCAAGAATAGACCTTATATTTCTCCTAAAGATTTCTTATTAAAAGTACGTCCGAATAAACAAGCAATGATTTCACTTATTAAAGGTGGAGCATTTGATACAATGATTGACCGCAAGATTTGTATGGGTTGGTATATTTGGGAAACTTGCGATAAAAAGAAACGAATTACATTACAAAATATGGGAGGTTTGATTAAATATAATCTTCTTCCAGAGAAAAATGAACAGCAAATTATGGCGAGAAGAGTTTATGAATTTAATCGTTATTTAAAATCTGTTTGTAAGATTAAAGGTGATACAACTAATTATCATATAGATGATAGAGCAATGAACTTTTTGATTGAAATGGAACATGATGATTTATTAGAGGGTTATTCTTTAAATATGAAAGCATGGGACAAAGTATATCAGAAGTGGATGGATGTATTCAGAGAATGGATTGCGGAAGAAAAAGAACAGATTCTTCAGAACTTAAATGAAAAAATCTTTAAGGATGATTGGGATAAATATGCTCAAGGAACTTTATCAGCTTGGGAAATGCAGGCATTATGTTTCTATTACCATGAACATGAATTATCTCATGTTGATACTCAAAGATATGGTTTTGTTGATTTTGATAAACTGCCGCAAGAACCTATCATAGAAAGAACATTTACAAAAGGTACAAAGCAAATTAATATATTCAAATTGAATAAAATTTGCGGAACTTGTATTGCTAAAAATAAAACTAAAAGTACAGTAACTATATTGACAACTTCTGGAGTAGTTAATGTTAAATTTAGAAAAGAATATTTCTCATTATTTGATAAACAGATTTCTGAAAAACAAGAAGATGGAACTAAAAAGGTTCGAGAAAAATCTTGGTTCAATCGAGGAAATATGATTATAGTAATGGGCATTAGGTCAGGAGATGATTTCATTTCTAAGAAATATGCTTCTTCTAATGGACATCAATTATATAAGATTGATAAAATTAATGAAGATGGAAGTTTGGAAATTAGAAGTGATAGATACCAAGGAGAAGATGTTTTTTAACATCTTCTCTAATACATCAATAAAAAGGAGAATAAAGATATGAGTCAAGTAGTAAAAAGAGTTTGTGATTTATGTGGACATGAAATTACAGAGAACTTAGATACTGGTAATATTAATTTTAATTATGCAAATTCTATGGGTTATATGTGTAGTCATAACATGGATATTTGTAAGGAATGTGCTCCAAAGATTGTTCCCGCTCTTCACAAAACTTTAACAGATTTGTTTAAATTAAAAGAGAATGATAATGAGGTTTCTGATTTAAGCACATTCTTCCAAAGAGAAAGTATTATGCAGGAAGAAATGAGAAAGTATCAGGAAGAGATAGATAAAGCAAATAAGCCAGGTGAAAATACTACACCAGGAGAATCAACAGGTAAAGAGGAAGAAGCAAGCGTATGATAGGTTCTTATAAAATTCTTGCCATTATTGGAGAAGCTGGTAGCGGAAAAGATACTCTTATGCAAGAGGTTTTAAAAGTTAATCATAATCTCCACGAGATAGTTAGTTTTACAACAAGACCTCCAAGAGAAGGAGAAAAAGACGGAATTAATTATCATTTTATTTCTGGTGAAGAATTTGCAGAAAAGCTTCTGGCAGGTGAAATGCTGGAAGCTGCCTGCTTCAATGACTGGTTTTATGGAACCGGTTTTGGCTCATTGCGCTCTGATTGCGTTAATATTGGAGTTTTTAATCCAGAAGGAATTGATAGTTTAATGGCTCATAAAAATATTGAGCTTGTAGTATATTATGTAACTGCCAAAGATAAGACTCGATTATTGCGGCAGCTAAATAGAGAAGAAAATCCAAATGTTGATGAAATTATTAGAAGATATAAAACTGATAAAGAAGATTTTGTTGATTTAGATTTTCATTATAATGAAATAGTAAATGAAAATAGAGAAGATATGGACTTCAATGTGAAAGTTGTATCTGCCGCGGCACAGCGGTTGGAGAACAGGATTGGATAATTTATCTATCACAAAAACCATATATAGTGTTAAGACTTAAAAATTTTTACTAAATATAGATGGAGGGATACAATATGTTAGAAGTCCAAAAACGAAATGGTGATATTGTCCCATTTGATAAAGAAAAAATTATTGATGCAGTAAACAGAGCAATGATTGAAGTAGATAAAATCCTTTATGAGACAGATACTTCAGAAGATATTGCTACTGAAATTGAAGAAATGGCTAAACGCTCTAAGACAACGATTTCTGTAGAAACCATTCAGGATTGTGTAGAAGATTTATTAATGCAATCTGAAAGAAGAGATGTTGCAAGAGCATATATTCGTTATAGATATAAGCAAGAAGCAAAGAGAGAGCATGAAGCAGTTTTTGTTAAAACTTATAGTGAAAAATTGGAAGCCCGCAACGTTCAAAATCAAAATGCTAATGTAGATGAACATTCTTTTGGTGGACGTATGGGTGAAGCAAGTTCAGTTATGACAAAAAAATATGCATTAGATTATATTGTATCTAAAATGTCAAGAGATAATCATTTAAACAATGAGATTTATATTCATGACTTAGATAGTTATGCTGTTGGAATGCATAATTGTTTGTCATTACCTATAGATGATTTACTTAGAGATGGTTTTAATACTCGTCAGACTGATGTTCGTCCTGCTCAATCTGTTAATACAGCTTTTCAGCTTTTGGCAGTATTATTTCAGTTACAATCATTACAGCAGTTTGGAGGAGTATCTGCTACTCACTTAGATTGGAGTATGGTTCCATATGTTCGTAGAAGTTTTTATAAACATTTCTTAGACGGCGTTAAATATTGTCAAAAAGGTCAGATGCTTGGATTAACTGGAACCTATGAAGATTTTGATTTATCTAATGCAAAAGAAGCATGGATTAAAGCTGATGCTTCTATTAATGATGATATATTCGTTAGGAATGAAACAGCTTATAAATATGCTATTGATATGACAACAAAAGAAACTTATCAAGCCGTAGAAGGAATGTATCACAATCTTAATACATTACAATCTCGAAGTGGAAATCAATTACCTTTTACTTCTATTAATTATGGTACATGTACTTTACCAGAAGGAAGATTGGTAACAGAAGCTTTATTAAATGTATCTATTAAAGGTATTGGAAAGCTTCATAAAACTTCTATTTTCCCTTGTGGAATTTTCCAGTGTATGAAAGGAGTTAATCGTGAAGAAGGAGACCCAAATTACGATTTATTTAAACTCGCATTACGTTCAACCGCCACAAGACTGTACCCAAATTATGCTAATGTCGACTGGTCTGGAAACGCAGGATACGACATCAATGACCCTCGTACCTACTTCTCTACGATGGGATGCAGAACTGCCAATGGGTACGATATTAACGGTTTCGGTCAGTTAAAAGATGGACGTGGAAATATTTGTCCTGTAACAATTATTTTACCTACATTAGCAATGGAAGCTAAACAGAACTTTATGTCTCAATATGCTTTAACTGGCGAAGATGCAAAAGAAGCTTTTGCAGTTGAATATTTTATGACTCTTTTAGATGAAAAAATTCATCAGGCAAAAGATATGTTAATTGAGCGTTTTGATTGGATTTGTTCTCAGGATGCTTCCGCCGCAACCTTTATGTATGAGAATGGTACAATGAAAGGATATATTCCAGAAGAAGGAATAAGAAGCGCATTGAAACATGGAACTTTAGCAGTAGGTCAGTTAGGACTCGCTGAGACTCTTCAAATTCTTATTGGTACAGACCATACAAGTCCAGAAGGAATGAAACTGGCTAAAAGAATTGAACAGTTATTTAAAGATAGATGTGCGGAATTTAAAGAAGAATATAAGCTTAATTTTGGAGTATATTATACTCCGGCTGAGAACCTTTGCTATAAAGCTTTAAAGAACTTTAAAGCAAAATATGGAGTAATTGAAAATGTAAGCGATAAAGAATTCTTTACTAATTCAATTCATGTTCCAGTTTGGAAAGAAATGTCTCCATTTGAAAAGATTGATATTGAATCTCAATTAACTGGTTATTCATCTGCGGGATGTATTACTTATGTTGAGTTAGATTCTGGTATTAAAAATAATCTTGAAGCATTAGAGCAAATTGTAAATTATGCTATGGATAAAGACATTCCATATTTTGCAGTTAATGTACCAAACGATACATGCCTTGAGTGCGGTTACACAGATGAATTTAATGATAGATGTCCTATTTGCGGAAGCACTCATATCCAACAGCTTAGAAGAGTTACTGGATATTTAACAGGAAATTATAAAACTGCTTTTAACCTTGGTAAGCAAGATGAAGTTGAGCATCGTGTTAAGCATGGAGGAAAAAGAGAATGGGCGCAGATAAAACCTGGCACGACAAAGAAGAATACTTAAAACAAGCAAAAGAATGCAGATATTGTAGAGAATTAGATGCAGATGATACTTTATATATGGCAAACGACTGGGATGGTGGAATAGGATTTGAATATATCAGACATATTAAATACTGCCCTATCTGCGGCCGCAAGCTTTTTGATTGGGAGGAATAATTATAATGCGTTATGCAGGAATTATTAAAAATGATTTTTCTGCCGCTCCTGGAACAAGTGTAACTTTTTTTACACAAGGTTGCCCTCATAGATGTGAGGGTTGCCACAATCCAGAGACTTGGGATTTTGAAGGCGGAAAAGAGGTTACTCATGATACTATTTTAGAGGTTATTGAAGCTATTACTGCTAATGGATTACATCGTAATTTATGTATTATGGGAGGAGAGCCTCTTTGTCCAGAAAATCAATTTTTGACTAATTTAATTATTAATTCTGTTAAAGAAAAACTTCCTGACACTAAAATTTATTTATGGACAGGATATTGTTTAGAAGATTTAGATATGAGTAATAATAGAGTTAAATCAATACTTGAACAAGTAGATTGCCTTATTGACGGTCCTTATGATAAAACAAAAAGAGATGTTTCTTTATTTATGAGAGGTTCATCTAATCAACGAATTTTATATAAGGGAACTGATTATTGATTTTCTAAAAAAAATATGATATTATATACTTATAAATAATAAGGAGATTAAAAATGAAACATATTAAAGATAATAAAGAATTAGATGAAATTAAAGAGCCAGAAGATGGCCAGATTGTATATAATGAAACAGATGAAAGTTATTTTATCTATAAAAATGAAAAATGGTTTCCAGTAGAAGCTCAAATGACTTCTCAGGGACTTGAACTTAATTTATATGAATTAAATAGAAGTATTATTGAGCAACTTCCAGATTATGAAGATTCTCAGTGGGAAGGTGCTGAAAAGATTTTTGGTGATTGGTTAATGGAACAGTCTTCTACTTATTATATGCTTTATGGTAGAGAGATTAATTATTTTACAATCTTTAAGAAAGGGAATATCGGAGAGTCAGATTTCGCAACATTCTGGGATGGACTTAAAGAGTGCTTAACTGCGCTTGGTGCAGTTCGTTCTATCAATGTTAATAAATTAGAAGATGGTAGTGCTTCTTCTATTGAAATCTGGATTAAATATAATGATGTAGTTACTTGCATGTATTTATTTAATTACGATGAAGGTATTGTGACTTATGAACAGTAATGAGATTGTATGTTTTATTGATATGTTCTCTATTTATCAAAAAATCCAATATAATGATGGTCAAGAAGAACGAGTTTCTTTAGCAAATTTGCCTGGCTTCTTGCCGCAGGTTTGCTCGGCAGAGAATATCAATAAAATTCATTTATATGGTGATACCATCTTTTGCAATGGTGTTGCTGATAAAATTAGAACAAGTGAAATTACAACATATGGAGAAAATAATTTAGAAATCGAGGTAAATTAATTTATGAATAAGTATTTAATTAACAACACATTAGTATTTAGAGTTCCAACAGTAGAAGACGCTTTAACTTTAAGAGATGAACTTTCTGAAAATCCTTATGGTGAATTAACGAATTTTAGTTATACAACTAAATATATTAAGGCTAAAGGTGAGATTATTGAAGAGTATCAGCTTGTAAAAGCTAAAATTGAATTTACTCCAGAAAAAGATCCAGAGCAGCATATTAATGTTACTTATGAGGAGGGAATCTAATTTGGCTAAATTTGAGTTAATTAAAAAATTTAAAGGTGAAAATGATTTACTTCCTAAAAGAAAAACTGTTGAATCTGCGGGATATGACTTTATTGTAGCAGAAGATACTGTAATTCTTCCATATCATTATCATTTTTCAACTCTTTCACAGAGTATTTTTGAAGAGCTTCTATCTAAACAGCTTGGAGAAAAATATCTTGAAAGACCTATGATACTTGATAAAGTTGCTGCTTTTACAAAACAAGCTTTAGCAAAACCGACATTAGTTCCAACAGGAGTTAAAGTTAAACTTGACCCTGGCACATACTTAGAACTTTCAGTTCGTAGTTCTTGTCCGCTTAAATATTGGTTAGTAATGGCCAATAGTGTAGGAATTATAGATGGTGATTATTATAATAATCCAGATAATGAGGGACATATCTTTTTTCAGATGATTAATTTTTCCCCTGTTCCTATTATCTTAAAGAAAGGTGACTGTATTGGTCAAGGTATTATTAAACCTTATTTAAAAACTGAGGATGATAATACAGTTGATTTGCGGGAAGGTGGTTTTGGTTCTACAGATGCTGCAAGTCAACCAGTACTGCAAGAAGCTTAATGAGTCGATTACTTGCATTAGACCAAGCAAGTCGAATTTCAGGTTGGGCCTTCTTTAATGAAGGTCAACTTGAAGCTCATGGTAAATTTAATGCTACTCAAGAAGATATTGGGGAAAGACTTTTCTTCATTAAAAACGAAGTAAATAAACTTATTGAAGAATTTAATATTAATGAAGTAGCTTTTGAAGATATTCAACTTCAAGGAAATGTTACTAATAATGTTCAAACTTTTAAAGTTTTAGCAGAAGTGTTCGGAGTTATTTATGAATTAGTAACAGAATTAAAAATACCAAATAGTGCAACTTTAGCAAGTGTATGGAAGTCCGCATTAAATATAAAAGGACGCACTCGTCCAGAGCAAAAAAGAAATGCTCAACAATATGTTCTTGATACTTATGGAATAAAAGCTACCCAAGATGAGTGTGACGCAATTTGTATCGGGACATATATTGTTAATGAAAAAGCGAGAGAAAAGATACATGACTGGTCTGATTAAAGAAAGTATTTTCTCTTTTTTTTCATTTCTTAAAAAGGAGAGAGAAAATTATGTATACTTTAATTATAAATAATGGCGAATTACAATGCCATATTAAAAGCTTTACAGAGGGCTTAGAATTAAAAGACTTGCCAGATAATTCTGGTAAGAAAGAAACTACAGCGGCTTTATATATTACTACTTATATCTCCGCAGAGGATGGTGAAGGAGTAAATACTTTTGATAATATTAGTTTAGTAGATTTTCTTCCATATTTTAAAGTTGAAAATTCTATCAGCAATATAACTATAAAAGATGGAGAAAAAATAGTTTTTGAATCTACTAAATATACATCTATTTCAAATGCAAAAGGAGATTATGACCAAACCGCTGAAACTCCAGAATATTATATAGACATTTCTTTTCAGACAAACCCAAGACTTTAAAGAGAGGTGATTGAATGGCAAGAATAGAATATACAGGTAAGCCAATTCAAGCCTCTACTATTAATGATTATTATAGAAGATTAGATGCTATTAGAACTTGGAATGGTAGATATTCTGCTATTTCTAACCGAGGAAGCGTTGGCGCTGGTGTTCAAATCACCAGCGCGCAAGTTATGAATGAAATTTTTAAAAGTGTTGTAGATACAAAAAATACTGTTTCATTCGTAAATGACGTTTCAATTTTAGTTCCTATTGGAGTTACTCAAGGTAGTTCCGCAATTGGAAAAAAATCTATGGCTCAAATTGAAAAAAGTATTGGAATGATGGAACAAGCTTGTCGAGAACATTTTTCAGGCAATCGTAATGGTTTTAATAGTTCCAATTATGGTATTTTTGGAAGTTTTAGTTCTAATAGATCTGGATTTAATGGTACTAATAGAACTTCTAATAATACAAGCTTTAATGTAATTGGTAATAACTCCAATAGAAGTGGATATTTTAACGGTCATAGACAAGGCTACTGCGGTGGTAATAGAACTACTAATAATGCTACTAATAGAAGTGGCTATAATAATGCTTTTAGAAATGGATATCATCATACTTTTCATAGTGGATTTTTTAGTACTAAATGGTCATCTAATGATGGTTCAAATTTTAGTGCTTTTGGAGATAATAGTGCTAAGTTTTCAAAAGTCCATAATGGTAATAAAAGTGGATTTGCAACTGGAAAATACCATCATCATTATTCTTATTGGGTATTTAATTGGGCTGGAAATGGAAGTAAAGACGTTCAATTAACAGGTAATGCTATTAAAAGAGGTAATTTTGATGGACATAATGCTTCTAAATTTTCTGGAAATGGAAAAAATAGCACTAATAGAACTACTGTGAATCATGCTAATAGAAGTCCTTTTCATAAAGGTGGTTATACTGCAAATAATGATACTAAATATACAGGGCATACAATAAGTTGTTCTGGAAATAATGGTAGTCATTTTTCCAGCGTAGGTACTTCATGCGTAGGAAATAACGCTTCCAATTATTCTGGAAATGCTACTGGATATTCAAGCTTTTTTACTTCTAATTGTCCTGTTAATCATGCTACGAATGATGCCAGTGTAAATACTTGTCCAAGTAATTTCTCTGGAGTATTTAGTGGCAATTATAATGTTGTTTGTCCAAGTAATTTTAGTAATGTTGATAGAAAATGCTTTACAGTTCATAGTAGTTATACTGTAGAAGGCGTTGATTTTTAGATATATTTAAAGAGTAAAAGGAGTCATTAATGATAGAAAATAATGATAAAATTTATTTTACAAATATAACATTATTTACTACAGCTTTATGTAATCTTAATTGCGGATATTGTTATATTTGTAAAGATGCTACTGGATGTTTAAAACAAATAGATGATGACCTTGCGAAAGATTTTGAAGAAGGAAATCAAATTAAACAGGTATATGATGTAGATCCAGAAGCAGATAAACATATTAATCATATTACTTTATGGGGAGGAGAGCCTTTCCTTCATCTGGAACGTTTTATAGACCATTTTGAAGAATACTTAAATGCTTTTCCAAACTTTACTGAAATAGATACTTCAACAAATTTTACTCTTCCAAATCAAATTGAATCTTTAAAGAAAATGTTTGATGCAATTATTAAACATTATCATGGTAATAAAAAATTTCATTTTGATCTTCAGGTCTCAATTGATGGACCTGAAGAGATGAATGATTTTGGAAGAGGTAAAGGAGTTACTCAAAAATTCTTAAAGAATTTTAGAGATTTATGCGAATTAGAATTTGACGATTCTAAAATTGATTTATTTGTTCATACTAAACCAACTTTTTCAAAACCTACATTTCATTTTGTAGATACACCAGAGAAAGCATATGAATGGTTTGAATTTTTTGATAAAGAAATGTATCAGTATTATAAAAATAGAAAAACTAAAAAATGGTTTTTCTTACCATGTCTTTTTAATTATGCAACTCCAGCAGAATGGACAAAAGAAGATGGGCTTGAAGTGGCAAAAATTTATCGTTCAATTCAAGAAGTAACACCAAAAATAAAACAATTGGATGGATGGATTCCAAACTATGAAACATATATTCCAGGCGTAGAATTTTTATTAGGTAGATTAAAAGACGATAATTCTTTTAATAAAAAGAAATGTTTAGATTGTTCTAAACCCTTTTGCGGCGGAGGGTGTGGTTCATTTTCTCATGTAGTAGTTCCTATTCATGATGGTAAATATACTATGTGTCATAGAGGTATGTTTGATGATTATGTTGATTATCATAACAATATGAAAGACCATAATGACATGAATGGACTTGCCGCAAAATATGTTCAAACAAATAATGAATCTGCTTGGATTTATGATAAAGACCAATTCTTAAATCTTAAAAAGACTTTTGATAATCTTATTTTATATCCTCATCAAATTTTCTATACAGATTATGTTAAGTTTGTATACGAGTATGCAAAAGCAGGTATCATTGATGAAAAATGGACTGATATGAGTAAGATTGATAAAACGGTAGCTATTTTCGTTGATAAATCATGTTGTTTACAAGATTCATATATTATTACTGGCTCTTGGATAACATCAAACCCATTAGAAATTCCATTGTGGTATAATGGAGCTATGGATGTAGTTGAAGAAGAAATTGACAGAATAATGGCGGAAAGAGGTATAGTATGACATTTCAAGAACAGCAAGATTTACTTTTAGAAAATTATTTATTTAGATATGATAAAGATGAAGCTTCTGTTGAATTTATCATCACATCTATATGCAATCAAAAATGTGAGTATTGTTATTTATATAGATATGGTAATGAAATGTATCCTCCAGAAGCCAATAAAAAAGAAAACATTCTTAGAAATTTAGCATTGTTATTAGATTGGTTGGATGAGAATGGATATAAATATACAACCTTTGATATTTTCTCAGGAGAATTTTTTCAAATTCCTTATTGGGAAGAAATCTTAGATGTTTTTTATGAGCATCAAATAAATACTCCTAATATTCCATCAAGAGATTTTGTTATTCCTACAAATATGTCTTTTCTTATGGATGAAGAGAAAACTGCAAGAGTTGAATATTGGATAAATAGAGTCAGAAATGATACAAAACATTTTAATGGTTTTTGGTTGAGTGCTTCAGTAGATGGACCAACAGAATTAGAATCTGTTGAAAGAGGATTGAGAAACGGTCAAACGAAACAAGATTCATTTTATGATAAATTTTTCAAGTTTATTGCGAAGTATTCTTTTTCCTGTCATCCTATGATTACAAAAGAATTTGTTAAAGATTACAAACGTAATTATGATTGGTGGATTGATAATCTTATTAAGTATAATGCCACTTTTAAAAAAGAGAATGGATATGAAGTATATTCAGTTCCAATGATGTTAGAAGTTAGAAATGCTGAACAGTGGGATAAAGAATCTTTACAGAATTATAGAGATTTTCTTTTTTATGTAGCAGAAAAAGACTTAAATACACTTCATAAAGGAGATTTAACTGATTTTGCATATCATATGGCAGATAACTTCTCTGATGGAATGATGAATATTGGAACATATAATCATGTGCAGCCATATATATTAGCCCTTCCAGAAGTGCAACATAGAATGCCATGTTCAATTCAAGGTGGTACAATTTTTAGAGTTGGAGATTTAGCAGTTGTACCTTGTCACAGAACTTGTTATCCAGATAAGGTTTATGGATTCCTTAAATTAAATGAAGATAAAACTAAAATTGTTGGAGTTTATGGAGAGAATCCTATGCTTGCATACAAGATTAAAACTATTAATCAGAATCGCTCTTTTATGAAATGTGCGGGCTGCCCTATTAAAAGTTTTTGTATGAAAGGCTGTTTAGGAGCACAATACGAAGATAGAAAAGAATTATTTTGTGCTATTGACGAAGTGTGTGAGATGTTTAAAACTAAGTATCGTACTGTTAATGATATAGCTGAAAAATATGGCGTTTATGATATTGTTTTAAATGATTTAAAAATCTCAAAAGAGAGAAGGGAGTTCATAAAATATGCAAGAGATATTATCAACAGATGCTTGTATGACTGATGAGAATGCAGAAGTTTCTATTTTTGATTTAACTCAAGATATTATGTTTAAAAAACAATTTGCATTAATAGATGAATTAGATTTTAGACTTGGTAAAGTTGATGATGAAGATGATGTACTTGAATCAGCCAGATTAAAAATTTATTACATTTATTATTTCATGTTTGATGATAAAGAAAAGGAATATTTTACTCATATAAAAAATTTTATTATTGCATCTAATAATAAATTAATTAAACGAATTAAAAATAGTACCGTTGAAGGTTTTCTTGATGAAGATGTGAATACCATTGAAGAAGTTCATTTAAACAAACTGTTTTTAGTTCTTTTGAAAGAATACGCTCCAGAGTTAAGATATACAGATTATAAAGATGATGTTTTATCCAATATAAATCAGTATATTTATCTTTTAAATGAAACTTATTTTGATGATTTTAGTTTATTTCAAGATAATGTATTATATGGAATTTGTATTGGGAAATCTATAGTTGATTATAAAAAGTTCTTGAGTCCTGCAGAATGGGATAGATTTCAATATAGTTTTTATCATTTGTTTTATAGTATTCAAGAGTTTCCAACAGATGATGAAATATTAAATATTGAAAAAGATATTGAAGATAAAGTAGACCTTCTTTATGTAAAATAATGAGAAGTAAAGAGTAAAAGGAGTATAGTAAATGATTTTTATATTGCCATCTATTTATTATAATTTTGAAGATAATATAAATATTTTAAATATGTATAGCAATACAGTGAAAATCAAAGGCATTGAGGGCAGTTTCCCGTCTAACATTATGTGCGGCGGGATTAACGCCCTTGACACCAGATATTTTGCGCTGTATGATGATATTGTTGGTTGTGTAGGTAGCTATCCAATAACATCTAAAATGTTGTTTGTTGATTGCGGCAACCTCTTTCTAAATGAAAAAGAATATCTAAATCGTTTTGATAAGATATTATTTGAAGAATGGGAAAATAATAATTCTGCGTATTATGAAATTGCTGATTTTAATTTGATTGATTATGTAGTAAAACGTTATCCTAATATTCAAATTGCGTTACATCAAAATGCTTTATTAAAATATAGCTTAAAAGAAATTCAAGACAAAATTGATAGCTGTAAAAATATTAAATATATAATTTTATCAAGACGTTATGCTCATTTAAAAATAAAAGGCGTTCAAAAAATTTATTTAATGAGTTTTACAAAATGTAAAGATTGTGTGAATTATTGTGATTGTCTATCTGAAGAATCTCATAATATACTGGAATATAGTGGTAATTCTACATTTAGAAAATGTACTAAAAGGTTTTATAAAGATGATGATGAGTTCTTTGAAGAATATAAAAATATTCCAAAAGATTTCTCATATGTTTTATTTGATGACATTATTCCAGAAGAGACAAATGAAAGCTATACATTAATGATTAATTTATTCGAGAGAGGGCTTAAAAATGATTTATTATAATTTACCTGGATTTTATGAACACTTTACTTTAAATAAGTTTATTTTAGAATTACATGATACAAATCCTGAATATTTCAGAGATGGAATTAAGATTGCTACTTTCTTTGGTAATTTCCCATTCTGTACTTGGGATGGCGGAAGAAACTTTCCATTTTATCGTCAAATCACGAAAGAAGAAATTGAAAAGATTAGAGATTTTTATAAATTCTATAATATTCCTATGAGATTAATTTTTACCAATTCCGCAATTGAAGAAGAAGATTTATACGATCCATTTTGTAATCTTCAAATGAGGCTGCTTGAAGATGGTAATAATGAAGTTGTTGTAAATTCTCCTCTTTTGGAGCAGTATTTAAGAGAAACTTATCCAGATTTTAAATATATTAGTTCTACAACCAAATGTTTAAACAAGGAAAAATTTCTTAAAGAACTTCAAAATCCAAATTATTATCAAGTTTGTTTAGATTATAATTTGAATAAAAATATGGATATGCTTAAGAACATTCCCCAAGAATTACGAAGTAAATGTGAATTTTTATCAAATGCAATTTGTCATAGTCATTGTCCTGTTAGAAAATCACATTATCTTGACACCAGTAAAACTAATTTAACATACGGTAGACATAAATACAGCATTACCGCAAAATGTCAAATTAAAGGTGGTATTAATGACCCTGATACTCTTGGAAAGCAAAACAATTTGACTTGGGAAAATATTCAAGAATATAATTCAATGGGATATAAATATTTTAAATTTGAAGGAAGAACATTGCCGAGCGCAGATATTTTTGCTAATTATTTATATTATTTATTTAAGCCTGAATATATTCCAACTATTGTAAGTCAATCTTCATATATACCAGGAATATTCTTTAACAATCCTAATTCTCAGTTCTATTTAGATATGGTAAAAAGAACTGATGCATCTTTAGAGGCAGATAATGGCGTAAATGCGAATGAATGTGTAATGAGTTGGCCATTCTAATAGAATTAACCCTTCTTGTTTTTTAAAATTTGTAGAGAAAAAGTTTAAAAATAAGGAGGGCTTTTAACTATGCTGGAAACAATTGGATCAATTGTCTTAAAGTATTGGGTTGAACTTATTTTAGGTTTGATTGTAACTGGCGGCGGTTTTTTAATAAAACGTTATTTAAGACTTGAAAAAGAAGAACGTCAAAGAGAACAAAAAGAATATCTTGATAATGTGCTTAAAAAGATTCAAAGTGAAAATCAACAGGTATTAAAATCTTTAGAAAAAGAACATGATAAGATGAATCAAAATTCTGAAGATAAGTATGATGAAATTAATACCAAGGTTGATAACGCTTTAGAAGCAAGCAGAGAAGAATCTAAATCTGATGATGCGGTTCTTGAAAAAGAAATTTCAGCATTGGAAAAAAATATTGCAGCTTTGACCGCAGGCGTTTTATCAATGCAAGGAAAAGAATTTAGAAATAATTGTAGAAAACTTTTAGCTGAAGATCATGTTATTACTCTTGATGAATGGGAAGAATTAGATAAAGACCATATGGCTTATAATGGGTTAGGTGGTAATCATAAAGGCGACCATTTATTTTCATTAGCAAAAAAGAAAGTCGAAGCCGGCTTTGCAGAAGACCAACGTCCAAAAGAAGAATAAAAAAGAGGGGATAGAATTTAATTCTATCCCCTATTATTTATTATTTTAGAAAAAATCTTATTGGTTATATCAATTACCTCTTGTCCATAAATAGCGAGCAAATCGGCTAATAGTTCCTCTTGGTCAGAGGTTAATTGAATATCATAACTAAACATTGCGGCATGTGTTATTTCATGGCATAAAACTTTTTTAATTTTTTCGAGAGAAAGTTTATTATTAATATAAATTTTCTTTGTATCATCAACGCAAGCTCCAAGAGTATAAGAGCCATCTTTCTTTTTAAGCATTGGGTGATATGGGGATACAAAGACGACTCGCCAATTATCCCCATTAATTTTAAACATTTATTTTAGTTGCTAATAAAGCAATTTTCTTTTGAAGTAACTGTTTTTCCTCTTGGCTTGCGCCCTCAATCATTTCGAGAATATCTGCATTAAGTTCTTGCATATATTCTTCAAGTTCTTTTAATTTTTTAGCTTGATCATGATGAAGTTCTTTGGATTCCATATACATACGTCTGCGCTCAGGGCTTTTACCTTCACGGCTATCGTATATTTTAATTGGATATTCTCTTTCATCTTCATCTTCGTATCTATCATAATAGTCCATAGGTACATTACGTTTTTTCTTACGAATACTTTCTTTATAGTACATTCTCTGAGGTTCTTCATCAGATTCTTTCATAGCTTTAGTGATTGTACAATAATAAATAGCTTGTTCAATATCCTTAATCATATCAATAACTTCGCCTAATTCTTCAGCATCGCAATTCTGAAGATTGGACATTTGAGATTGGGCCGCATTAATTAAACAATTTTTCATTTCACAAAGTCTTTTCATCATATTAAGCCACCCTTTCTACGATTAGATTAGCATTTTGAACATTAATCGTTTGATCTGAAGTATTAGTTACTCCAGCGGTTGAACAACATCCAGTAGGTACATCAATGTACACACATGAAGCTACATTAAAATATTGCTCTACTGCGGCAGGGGTAACAATCATCTGAGCAGTGCGAACTGCTTCACCGTCTATAGTGATAGTTAATGAGATAGCTCCTGCGGTGCCGCCAGTTGGAACCGCAATATTGCCTGTAAAAGTTACTTTGAATCTTGAGCGGCATTGATTATTAGACAAGCCTCTCATTTTGATATTTCCGCTTCCCTCGGTATGAATAACTGAACAATTACCAGGGATTCGAGTCGTAATAAATACAACATTTCCATTTGCATTTACTGTTTGTACTACATTGCTTGTGAGTTCCATAAATAGTCTCCTTTCAGGAATTTAATAGATTAGAGGGTTGGCAGACCCTCTAACCATTAAACTAATTTAGATTAAAGTGTACCACATCCGCAGTTATGATATCCAGAATATGGATTAGCAACTGTATATGCAGGAATAGGTGTTGGATTTAAAGCATTAATTAAATAGCTATTTTGAGCTGCTTGACTGGCTTGTAATCTAAGATCAGAATTTTTGGCAGTTAATTCAGTAATCTTATCATGTAAAGCTTGTGTCTGCATCTCTTGGATAGCACTTAAAACGCTTCTGGTATTAGCGTTTTGATTTTCCATTAGGTCTCTGGTTGCATCAGAAACTGTTCTACGAGTTGAGCACTCTTGGTCTGCTAAATTATAATTTAATTGAGCAAAGTTTTGAGCGTCCTCATATCTGTTTTGGCAGCAACACTGTTGCAACTGAGTTCCTAAACTGGTAATACCTGCATTAATGGTATTAGCATTTTGCATGTCTGCGATTGTTTGCTGAGTAATATTATTATGAATACCAGCAAATCCATTCAACATACCTGTGTTCATAGCATAAAAGCCATCACAGAGTCCACTATCTACATTGTCAATTTTTCTTTCAATGTTAGCGAAATCTGAGGTTAAAATATAACTATCTGTAATTCCAGAACCTGTGGAACCTCCTCCGAAGAGTCCATTTCCATTTCCTCCCCATCCTGCGAAGCAGAAAAGGAATAAAATTATAATCCACCAGGCTCCCCCATCTCCACCGAATCCAAATCCATTATCATTTCTATTGGTTCCAGTAGCTGCGGCGATGTCGGCTAAACTATAGCCACTTGTTGCGTTATTGAACATATTAATATCCTCCTTTTTAAAATATATTATTTAATCCCAAGCATTTGCTTAAAGACATTAAATTCTTTATCAAAATCTTTACCATTTTAACTGCATATATTTCGAGCGATTTGTTCAATATCTGCACTTCTATTCTGCTTTGCTAAAGACAATAGATTAGCTCCCATTGGAGTATTTTGCATTTGTTGCTCTAACATATTCATTACTAACTGCTGAGGATTCTGGCCTCCTTTAATCATTTGAATTAATTGCATTGGGTTAATATTCATTGGCATAAGAATTCCTCCTAAAACTTAATATCTTCTTTTTTGACTGGTTGCGGTGAAGGAATGGAAGGAGTAGTCTTTTGCGGCGCTTGCTCTGGTACCTGGCCCGCAAATATAGCTCTTATTTTTTCCATTTGTTCATTAAATTCATCTCTTGTTATATAATCTGTCTTTTGTGGCTGTGCGGTTGGTTGTTGTAATATTTTTAATTCATACACATTAATTGATGCGGTTCCATCTAAGTTGATTTGTTTAGTATAAATTTGTTTATTTGCTATATCTGGAAAAATAAAAATAGAGCCATCAAAGTCTATTGGAATGGCTTTAACCTCTTCAATGGAAGAAACTGGCCTGCCTTTTAGGTACAAAATACCTTGGTTTTGCATTGGTGGTTGCTGTCTAATAGGTTGTTGATTCTGCGGGAAGTAGTTGTAATTAGGATACATATTTTAATCCTCCTTCTTAAAATTATTTTTCTTTCTTTCCTTCAATAGTATGTAAAATTTTTACTAACTATCTTAATATGAAAAGTCCAGTCTTTTTTAATCTTTTTTTGTACTACAAAATTAGACAAAAAAAATAAGGGGTACAGAATATATATTCTGTACCCCTTATTTTTATTTAGGTTCAATAGTTGTTTTATTCTTATTAACAGCCGCTTCAATTTGTTTTGTAATATATGTATTCAAATCACCATAGATTGCTGTCAAATATTCTTTCGCTTCGTCATTCAAGATAGAAAGAACTGCAGTTAAGGTCATGTTAAATGCCTTTTTCTGAGCTTCGGCATCAAATTTTCCTTGAGCTTTTAAGCTATCTACATATGTTTGATTTGTGGCAATTACACAATCAGTAATTGTCTTTGATAACATTGTGATATATTTTGCGGCTAAGGCATTATCATTTTGTTTAATTAAAGCATCTTTCTTTGTTGCGATATACTGTACTAAGTAAGCTGTTAAAATTCCCAATAAAGGAATTACACATACCTCAAAAATTTGTGATAACATTTGTAAGAAATTTTCCATAATTATTCCTCCTATTTAACTTTAATCCAAATACGATTATTTACTTTTACATTACCAGTTCCCCAAACTTCATAGTCTGGAATCTCTGATACTGTACCAATAATTCGATCTGGATATTCTCTGACTTCTTCACGAGTCATTTTTGAAATAGTTCCATTAGGTCCAGAACAAACTGGGTCGCCAGCTTGATATGAATTTCTATCTTCATAAGGATAAGCTAATACCCTACCTGAGACAGCGATTGGTGTTTTAGTTTGTTCAGTTTCTCCAATTGCAAAGCCAAAAGTATCTGACACTATATTTGCTCCTGGTTGAAGACGTTTAGTTGATTGAATTAAATCTCCTAAGCCAGTTTCAATTACACATTGACCCGGTTTTACTTTAGAAGTAGAACGATATTCAGCATAATCATTCCATACTGCTCCATATACTTTTGAAAAATAGCTATAACCAGTAGTTAAATTAATTCTAAGCGGATGAGCTCCACCTGTTGGAGTGTACCAGTTATTACCAGCAGTTGCACTATTACAACATAAAATATAAAAATCAGAACCATTATTATGTAATAACATACTTTTAGTATTAGTGCTTGATGCAGCTGAAATTCTGAATCCATTTTGTGAAGTGGTAATAAATTCAGAATTATTATTTAAATGACCACTCATAGTATCACCAGTTTTTAATACATATCTACCATTATCAGACCCATCTGATCCATATACAATTTTAGTATAAGCTTTACCACGAATAAGAGTAGCTCCATTCTCAATAGAGGTATATACTTCTGAACTTGTTTTTTTATCTGTGGTAGTAGTATTATCAACTTCATTACTTGATATTAAAGTAAAGATTCTTCCATTAGAAATTGATTCTACAATTGCTCTTGGCCATCCTTTAGCATATTTATAATAAACATCTACATAAACATTATCTCCAGTAACACCCCATAAACCAATACCAATATTATTTGCGGCAATATTATAACGATATAACCATATAGCAGAAATATCGCAACCAGATCCTGTTGAATTAGTACTAACAGATACTTTTACAAGACCTTCGCCACCACCATTAAAAATATGTCTAATACGAAGTAAAGCTGATTTATCATTATATTGACTAGTACCAACTACTATAGTAGCAATGCGATGCCAAGGGTAATTATATGTATTTCCTCCGTTAACATTAGAATGATAATTTAATGCTGTAATTGTAGCATCTCCAGTACCATTAAAACTAGCAGATCCTTGAAGATTCCCATTTAAAATAATATTTCTTGTTGTTTGCAGCTTAGTTGCAGTAGCTGCATTTCCACTATAAGAAGTAATAGTTTTTAGTACTCCATTATCTGAATATACTGGTACAGTTGCAGAACCTATTGTTCCATTAGTATTTCCTGTAGTTGGAATACGTTTACTTCCATTTGCATATGCATTTCCAGCAACATATAAAGTATTAATATAACCAGTAGCCCAATAGTTAGAAGTTGAACCAATATTATAAGCATTATTTGAAGCTGGAACCATAGCATGATTATCATCAAAAATATAATTCCAAGATTTCCAAGTTGTTCCATTGGATAATCTCCATGCAGCTTGACCATTATGATCTAATGGTAAAACAAATTGAGAATTAAAACCATTATTATTAAGATGTCTAAAATTCATTACATGATACCAATTTGCAGATACCAATCCCATTGAAGCATTTCCATTACTGGTAGTAGCTAAATAAGCAGTCTTATAATTTGCATTATTTAAAATTGTTGTTGAATTACCTTGCGCCGGCAATTGAGCCATAATAGGTCTTTGTTGCCAAGTTAATAATTCTCCTTGAGCTGCTGGTAATGTTAATCCTTGTCCTGAAGAACTATTTACTTCAATAGTCAAATCATTTATTTTACCTGTTAAATTTGCTCCATTCGAGCCGCCTAAACCAGAGTTTGTACCATTAGAACCTCTATGGCCAATTAACCAAGTAGTACTACTTGTTCCTGTAGAGCTTCCGTTATCTCCACCTAAAATAATATTTGCCCAACCATTATTAGCTCTATTAACCCTAATGCCTTCGCTATATGATTGCTCTGTACTATAATAAGGATTAACAATCAATCTTCCATTAATAACAGTTTTAGATGTATTATCTTTATTACCATAAGTATTAAAAGTAGTATTACCATTAGATATATCAAATTGCCATCCAAAATCATAACCATTGTCAGTTCTATTCGTACTGGAACCTATTAAATAAAAACTGTTAGCTAATATTCCAAAAGAAAACCATTTTTTAGTACTTATATTAGTTTGTCTTAACCATGGCCAATAAGATCCAGAATTTGTTGCATCTAATAAATTATAACCACCATAATTATAACGTTGTCCATCTAACCAAGAACTTCCTCTACTTGCAGCTCTAATATGTCCATTAAAATAAGCATTACCATCAGTCGAAATAGAAGCTACATTCCCTACTCCCCAACGTTTAAAAATCCAACCTCTGCCAGCTGAATCTGACATTGTAAAATAAGTTGCACAATCGCCAGATACATATCCATGAGTGCCTTGATTTTTAGTGGTTCTAAATATAATTCCATAATTAACATCACCACCATATAAAGTAATTCCTCCATCTGTTTGAGAATTTCCTCTATTAACATTTAACCAATTAGTACTCACTTTATTCCAAAAATAATTATTGGTTCCACATTCTCTTGCATTATTTACATCTGGGTAAACATTTCCAGTCCATAAAGTATTTTTAATCCAAGATTGACTACTTACAACGTATAATCCATAAGTGGTATTTCTGGCTTCTTGACCAATAGCTAAATATGGAATACTCGCTGAGCCAGTGGTAGGATCTATAATTAAACTATTTTTAGCATAAGTAGTTTTCTTTTCACTAACCCAGTTAGTTCTAAAATAAAGAATAGCTCCTTCATTTGCGATTTGCCATGAACCATTATTACCTCTATATAATTCTAAAGCAACATTTCCATTACCACCATTAGATTCAGAACTAATTCTTAATCCGCCTGATTGTAAATTAGTAGAAGAAGCTTTGGCCTGAATAGTAATACCATCTTGACCGACTTGAACAATTCCACCTTCATTATTTAAGTATAATGGAGATACTTTAGAATTATTACGAGCCATGATTTCATTGCCATCAATGCCCAAGTTTTGGCCAGCTTTATTTCCAATTACTAATGAACCAGCCCCATTTAAACCAACATCTGTATCAGGCAAAATATGAACATTACCGTTAATAGTTACTGCATTATCAAATAAAGAATCTCCACCTACATAAAAAGTATAATTCTTTGAAGAAGATGCATTAATTCCAACTTGATTTGAAGTTACATAATGGCCAGAAGAACCAATCTGATTGGCAGTTTTATAATATGCCATTCTATTTGCGGTTCCCGCTTCAACAGTGGCACTTAAACTGTAACTGCAAGCTGCGGTTTCTCCATTTTGTTTAATATATATTGGATTTGTAGAATTTCCTACTTGAGTGTTATATGATGCAAAAACAAGATTTTTTTCTCCACCAACATTTCTGATTCGATATTTAGTAGTTAAATCATTTTTTGCATTAGCAACTCCACTTAAATTGGTATCACTTAAAAAGCCAATAACCCACTCATCTTTAAATTTATCATTATCCCAATGACCTAAAGTCCAATATCCTGTAGAAGACTTTTGTGCTAATATTGGAGTCCACCCGTTTACAGTAGTTATTCTAATCATAGCCATTAAATGAGATTGATTCAAATTAACATTATGTCCAGGTTTAGAAAAACTATAATTAGCATCCATTTGGATACTATTATGATGAGTAGTTACCCCAGAAATATCAACATTATCAGTAAAATTACTGGTTCCAGTAACTTGAAATTGATAACCTATATCTGCAATTGCATTATTTTGGTTTAGTTTACTATTAACATGAATTTTTTTAGCTTCAAATAATTCCGGCGCACGAGAGCGTCCAGACCCGTCTAAAACTGTAAAAGTTCTTGTTACCGTTCCAAAAACCCCAGAATATTGTCTCATATAAATTGGTTCGTTTGTATCATCACCAGTTGCGATTTCAAGATAACCTTCATTAGTTTTATCTGCACGACCTACAACTCTCCAAAAATCATTATCTGCGATTGAACCTATAATACCTCTCGTTCCAGTAGAGATATTAGAGAAACGAAGATTCTCATGTAAAGTTTTTTCTCCATAGATACTTTGTGCGGCATTAGTAATAAGACCAGCTTTATCGCTTCCCGCATTTGGGATAGTTAAAACTGCATCAGCTAATTCATTACCTGCGCCATTTAAACCTCTAAGAGTAAAAGTTGTTCCATTTGAAGTTTTTGTAACAATTTTAGCAACATATTTATCATTAATTGGAGTTTTATTGTCTTTTCCATCTTCACCAGAATCGTATGTTACAAAATCTGAATATCTGGTTCTCAATCCATCATAATTACCTTTAGTAATATCAATAACATTACAATATGATAAATACCATACTAATGGAGATGAAGGTGTTGGAGCGGCTCCATCTCTAATATAAACATAACCGCCAGTTGAAAATGTGCCACTTGCGCCACAAATTACACGCCTTGCATACCATTCCCATCTTCCTGTTCCAGCTGTTGGAGTTAGCCATTCATCTTTATAATTATCTCCCATATCATTTGAACTAATTGCAACATTTCTTCCTGTTGGAATTTTTGCTCTAAAAATTTGGATAAAAATAGCATTTGCACGAGATGAGATATATTGAACAAATCCTCCAAAACCAGGAAAACCTGAACCTGTATGAGTAATTTTTAAAACTTTTCCAGATGAATTTCCGCTTGAAGCATCACTTACTATAGCATGAGTGACAGTTCCATTAGAAGCATTATTATATACAGAAACATTATTTGAGCCAGTTGCAAATTCTGGGTCATTATAAACTGGGTATCCAGCACTTTTATATCCTAAAGCAGTAAGAATTAATTCACCTGCCCCAGTAGAAGGATTATTAAGAAAATGATTTCTATGGATATAAGTATTGCTACTAAAATAAGAAGAACCATTTACATAAAAATTATATCCTTGTCGTCCAGCTGTATTAATGGCAATTCTATCTGTATCTGCATAATGGTATCCTGCTTGGAGTATTTTATTTCCATTTGTCCAAACTAATCTATTTCCAACTTGACCTTGTAAAGTAATATTATTTATATATAAATTTCTCCAATAATCAGCTGCGCTTCCTAAATCTTGGGCATTAGGATTACTGTTTTCTGCCTTAATAGGAAGAATATGTCCATCACTTGTAACTTGAAGTCCTTTTCTATTTGAGATAGTGTCTCCGCCCGCCTCAATATTAATAGCGCCATCAGATAATAAGAATAATCTTTCATCTCCGCCATTAGTAACATAAGACATCGCAGATTCACCGGCTCCAATAACTGTTGAACCACCGCCACCAATAGAAATACCATTTCCATAAGTATCACTGGTATTATCAATAAAACGAATCATTGAATAAGTTTGTTTAGAACCAATAAATTTAATTTCTTTAGCACCTTTAAATACTAAATTACCCTCAATCCATTGATTTCCACCAACCAATAATTTATATCCTACATCTCCAGGAGTAGTTAAATTTTTACCAATGTAAACTTGTCCGCCTCTTGGTTGTAGTAATAAATTACATCTATTCGCATATTGAGTTGTATATTCTGATGTTTGCGGATCTCGATTATCAAAACAAGTTTGAATTACAATGGTTTCAACACCAAAATCAGTATTAGTCTGACCATATATTTTTAAAGTAGCATTATCATATCCAGTAGCAAAGAAAATGTCTCCATTGCCACCAATTTTTAAAGAGCCATTTGGAATTAAGAAACTCTTATTACCAGCAACTTTTACATAGGTCTTATCTTCCATAGCGATACCGCCACTATAAGTATCATTCCACCATCCTGTTTTGCCAGTTGAACGCCACCAGTTAGAAGTATAAGCAGTATTAAATGTTGGTTTAGTTTCAGTACTTGATGCAGTAGATACTTTTACATTTGCCCAATAATAATTATTTATATAAGAGGTGTAATTTGAAGAATCTAAAACTGTACTCCATTCACCCCAAGATGAAGCTCCATTAGTAGAGCCAGAACCTCTAACAGCTAAATGACCAGCATTACCATTTTGAATTGCTAACTGAGAACCATAACCAGAATTATCCCATCCAAAAGAAAGAATATTTGCATCTCCTATTGGAGGTTTATTTTTCTTAGTAGTAGAGGTTGCCATAGAATATGTTACTCTTTTTATATATTTAGCATCTGCTAAATTAAAGTTCATATCCTCTTGACGAATTTCTGGGTTTAAGAATAATCCTTTTGCATAACCTGCTGAAGTGGCATATGTTGCGCTATCAGCATTACCTTGAAATCTTGATGCTTGTAATAAGTCAAAACCAGATATTTTTGTTGGCAAATATAAATTAACTGCGGAACCAGATAAATCGGTTTTAGTACCATTGGCACCATTGGTTGCATCAGCAGTAGAAGCAATCTTAAAAGTTACATTATGGTCTAATTTTGCGCTATCACTGGAATGACCACCAATTTTACTTAAATCATAAGTTTTATCATTAGCACCAGTAATAGTAAAATACCAAACTGGAGCATCACCATTTCCTCCTGCAAATCTAACACCTGGTTGACTGTATTTAACAGATATGATACCTTTTGTATCAAAACCGCCAAAAGCAATACCTGCACTAAAATCAGGCAGAAACCAAGCTGGAGCTTTAGGGCCTCCTCTAATAGATTTTAACCAAAAGCCTCCACCATTCTGATTTCCCAATCTTGTCCATTTTAAATTAGTATCATCATTTGTTAAAGTTACAGTAAAATCTTGATGTGCTAATCCATGAGAGTGATTAGTTGATGTATTTATTTCAATAGATTCGCCGTCTTTAGAAATGACACCTGTTCCTGTTACAGAACCAGTTATTTTAATTGGTAAACCAGAAAATTTTACTCTATGAACTGTTCCTTTTTTAGTAGCCTGTGCGCCATCAACAATAGTATCATAGTATATAGAACCATTATTATTTTCATCTATAACGAAATAAATCATACCATTTGTTAATGGCTGATTTGTTGTATTAAAGTCCTTTTTGAAACCTTGTTTAAATTTAACATAATTTGCCAAAAGGAAAATCCTCCTTTCTCTCTGAGTTAATTATATCATAAAAACGACGTTAAGTCAATTTCATTCTATGATATATAAAAACTTGACCAAAAATATTATTATAATTTGGCCTATTGAACAAAAATAAGGGGATAAGACAAAATGTCTTATCCCCTATATATTTAATAAGCGTCTTGCCAAAATATGTCCATTTGCTTATTAATTTGATCAATTCGTGCGATTAATTGTTCAGTTACAGTATATTCTTTAGTATCAAGAATTCTCTGTACTCTGTCATTATCGCCCTCTTCATCTAAGTTAATATCTACTACTAAACTTTGTTTAATCTCAGTTGTAGTTTCGATTGTACTCAGATTATAAGTTAATTCAGATTTACTACTATCTATACTGTAAAATCGAATTGAATATTTTACTTTACCTGCGGCCGCAGCTACTCGTCCACTAATACACCATGGAATTAGCAACTTATCTTCATCAATAAAAGTATCTGCATCATAAAAAGGAACTACATAAAGTCCAGATTTTCCTTCCGCATTTTCATATTGAATTAAACAAGTTGTATTAATTAAATCCATATGGTCATAATATCTATTTAATTTAAAATAGATAATTTCAGAACGGTGGTCAGCCTCTACACCAAGAGAGGCTGGCCCATTAATTGTTCTTGTAGACAAATCAACATCATAAATTGTTTCTGTAGATGGAATTAAAACAGCTAAGCTCGGCTTATTTTGATCTTGAATACGATAGAGTAAATCATAATATTCCTGCATATTAGTAACCATGCTTAACCCTCCTTAACTGTTTTATTAATCTTGAATAGAAACTACTAAGAAGAACTTAGAACATCTATCTGCGGTTGTTCCGTTATATGTATTTCTAACCATACAATAATAATATCCAGCTTCATTATCTTTTGGTTTAAAGATTGGTTGAGTTTCTCCCTCAATAGGAACATCACCATCAAAGTTATAATTTCCAAGTGCCGCATCTTGAACATCTTCATCAATGTTACTGTTTGTACCTTTATAGTATTTATACCATTGATATGTAACAGTATCAGCATCAGTTCTCATAAGACCTTCGCCACGTTCTTTAGCTAATGAATAATCAACTTTCAATCCATAGCTGTGAGCGATAGCATAATCAACTTTTAATTCAGTCTTTTTAGGAGTATCTACTACTGGGTCTCCATGTCCATTGAAACTTGAAATTTCAATAGTAACAGGACTTGCAGTATGAGTTACACGACAATTTCTTGTCTCTTCAGTTGAAGTTTCATTGTTGATACTATTAGTAGCAACTACTGCATAATATCCATCTCCAACTGCTCCAGCTTTATCGGTTGCATCATTAGAACCTACAACTGTATAAATTGGATTAACAGCGTCCGCAATTTTCTCCCAAGGAGCATTAATATCAACACTTGTAACAAGATTTGGTTTATCTTTATTATCATAGTGTTTAGTCTGAACTTTCTTCAATTTACCTTCGTCATCAAAAGCATCTTTTACATTCTCTGGTTTAATCTTATACCATTGATATGTAATAACACCGCTATCACTCTTACCAGTCTGAGTTGTTAAAACGCCTTTGAATTCTTCAGCTTCTTTAAGAACTAAAGATTCATCAATATCTTTAACGATAGTAACTTCGCTTGGATGGAAGATTTGACAAATAACACTTAATGTGCTTTCACGGCTCTTTCCTACACGGTTTGTTGCAACAGCTACATAACGTCCAGTAGCAGTAATCTTAACTTGAGATTTTCTTTCAAGAACGCCTGTTGGAGTAGCCCAATCTACAGCTCTTAATTCTTCTTCTGTCATTAATTCATAAACTGGAACTCCATCTTCTGTAGCAGTAGATTTATAATAATATTTAGTATTACTCTGAGCAGTATCAGTAGTTTGAACATAAATATTTTGAGCAGTTAATAGACCAATGTATTCATTTGTATCAATATCATACATTCTCCATACATAGGATAAAGTACCACCATCTGGGGAAATTGCTTCAACTTGCTGCATAGTATAACCAACTTCTGTAGCGAAAGATACTGTTTCTGCAAGATTCTCGATAAATACAGGAGGCTGAGCCTTTGTAGTATCTCCAGTAGCAGTAGAATCTACTAATCTTTCAAGAACTTTCTTATCATCTTCATCAAATACATTTTCACCATCAAGCATCATTTGCGGAATATTGAAATCCAATGTAGACTTAATAGCTACAGTTGCGGTCTTTGTTGATAAAGAATAAGTAAGCATGTTAGTAACTTCATCTTGGATATAGAATCTAACTGCGAACTGTACATTACCAGCATATTTAGTAATGTCGTTATTTAAACACCATCCAATTAAAATCTTACCAGGATTACTTGTTACATCAGCAATATAAGGTGCGGAAATACCTTGAATAGTATTACCATTTTCATCTTTTTGACTTAATTGCCATTCAATATAAACATTACAGTTATCTAAATCTTGGTTATCATAAAAACGATCTACTAAGAAATAAACAATTTCTGAAATATGGTCACCTTGTACGGATACACCATTTTTAGCAAATGTTTGAGGAACAGAAATTTCTCTTGTATTAGCATCAATTTCAAATACATCTTCATCTAATGGAAGAACTGTATAGATTTTATCAATTCCAGCTAACTCAACGATACTACCAAAATATTCAGCAAGAGATGTAATACCATTACTTGGTTCATAGTATGTTTCTGTTGGGTCAAACGCATTAGTTGCTTGGACATATTGACCGTCTTTTGTTTTTACAAAATACATTCCTTCTCCGAATTGGCTTTCTTCCAAAGGAACTTCTACGTATGTAAGTTTTAACTCGCCAGCATCACTTAAAGCTTTTGTAGCTTTTGAGAAAAGACGATTATATCTTGCACTATTCTGACTATTTACATAGGTAATCATCTATTTTATCCCAATCCTTTCTTAGAATTTTAAAAAGAGGAAAGAAAAAATTACTTCTTTCCTCTTTACTTTTTCTTTCAAAAGATATGAAAGAAAGAGATTCATTTATAATTATTTTTGGCCAACCTCTCGCCATTCATCCAGTTCATCCTCTGGAATAGTAACGCTTTGGACAAAAGTCTTACCATCTTTGGTAAGACTTTTTCTTGCGTCCGCTACTAATCTATATTTACGAATATAGTAAATATCTTCAAGATGAACTGTACTTGTAATTGTTCCATTAGTACCTAAATAGGTATACAAAACAGTTTTAGTCATCTTTTAGAATCCTCCTTATTTGAATTCAATCATTGTATCAGGGTTAGCATACATTTTAGCCAAAGATTTTTTAATCAGTGGTTTCATTTGTTCAGAAACACCATAAATAAATGCTTTAGCCTCTGGATCAGTAATCATAGCTTCACCATTCTGTGCAAAAGAATTCTCTTGAATAGAAGTCAATTTACTGTTTTCAGTTTCAGTACCGATGTATAAGAACTTCAATGTAGCTGTACACATGATATACATGAAAGCTGAATCTCCAATTGTTTTAACACTTGGAGGAATGATAATTGTGAAGTCTCCAGAAGGAGCATCAGCAAGAGCCTGGTTGAATGCAAAATTACCAATCTTCTCTAACTTGTTTGGTAAACCAGTCCAAATAAGGTTTGCACACATTCTAAATGCCATAGTTCCAATTTCAATTAAGTTATTTGGAAGATAGCAATATTTCATTTGAGAACAGTTCTGGAATGCATTTTCTTTAATATATTTCAAAGGAGCGTCCTCATAGAAGAATACATGAGTTATTCCTGTCTGATTAGCAAATTCTTGAATTATACTAATATCTGCGTTACCATGAACCTTATCATCATGCTGTTTTGGAATAGTAATTTTACCTGTTAAAGAAACACCAGGTTTAACACGTATAGAATAAGTCTGGTCTGTTTGCCAATTAAACTCGAAATACTTATCATCGGTAGGATTATCATAAACATTTTCAACACTGAATGCCGCATAGAACTTTAAGTTTTGAGTAGCTTTAATTGTTGTTAAATCTACAACAGGAGCTAAAGTTGCGGAACCATATACATTATTTTCACCAGAAATTCTTCTTGTATATCCTAAGAATCTATACTTACTTGTAATAGGAAGACTATCTTCTTTTGGATTTTGAACAAGATAATTTGGATCATGTAATGCGCTTCCATGAACAACAGAATATCCAATCTTATTTCCATAAGTATTTTCAATCTCTCTCTCAGAACCATCATCATTTACAAGATAGAATCTTACATCCCAATGGTGGTCTTCGAATACAGCATAGAATGTATAATCAGTTTTATCAGCTAATAATTGTTGAGTTCCCCAATTATGGATTGCAGTATTACCTAACAAAGTAACCCAGTTTGTATCGTAAGACTCAATCAATCCAGTTCTATCAGGAGTTGTAGACCATCCAATAAAGTCTTGAGAAGGCTTTAATGCATTAATTCTTGTCTCACTGAAAGAAGATTCAGTTCTGTTTTTTGGATTTGTGAAGAAAATTTTTGGATTTGCTTCGAATGCTTTTAAACCAATCTTATCTGTACCAATTAAGGTCTCTGTTGTTGTAGCAACTCCAGTTAAGGAATCAATTGTTTTATCTTGGATTACGAAACGTGCCGCAAAACCTTTAGTGACTTTCTTAAAGAAGAATGTTAAATTAGGATAATTCTTAACTAACAAGTCTTGAATTGCACTTTCTTCAACTGCGGTTTCATTATTAATGTAAATGTAACCAGAAATTGTAGGAACTTTTGTTCCACTGGAAACACCAACGAAACTTGCATTAGTGATTAAATTCTCAAGTAATTTGGTATCTGTGATATCAACTGTCTTCATAGTGCTATCATATTCATACATCTGGCTATTGTTGATATATTGAACCCAATCTCCAGGATGTTGTTTATAATCTTCTGCTGTGAAGGCAACTAATCCAAAGTGACCATCATCTCTAAAGTATTGAGAACTTGCACTAAATGTAGCTTCTGGGTCATCAATTAATACATATGGGCTCCATTGAACGTCAGCCATATTAATCTTTCTCTGCGCACCCAAAGAAGCGGTTGCCGCATAGAATTTATTTAATAACTTATAACTGTTATATCCTAAGTTTCCACCTATGATATTTAAAGTCGTTAAGTTAGATGTCCCCTTTCCAACTTCCTTATCAGTTAATCCTTCAATATAAAGTCCTTTTTGAGCAACTAAATCACCGCTTGGATTATTTTTATCCTTTTCTTCTGGAACTTTATAAGTTTCAATCAGGTCAGTCAATAATCTTGCTTCAGTTAATTTTAAAGCTGCGGTTGAAGCGCTTAAATGCAATGTATCAAGTGCAACACCATCAGCAAAAGTAACTTGAGTAATGTTTGAACCAGTATCTCTAAAGTTCTGTAATTTTTCACTTGCAGATAAATCAAATGTTACGTTATTATCCTTAAAGGTAATATAACTTAAATTGATTTCTTTAACAAGTGGCAATCCACTTGAACCAGTAATAGTCCATTTGTTTACGTTTGCATTTTTATAGTGATTATTTTCTTCATCCACTCCATCATATCCAAGTTTTAAATCTGTAATCTTAGTTGCGTTACCAGATAACTCGAACTCTTGGAAGTAAAGTTTACTTAAATCACCAAGTGACTTCATTTGGTCCAAACCATAAATATAGTATAGCTGCTCTTTATAGTTACCAGATTTACGAATACCATTTTCAAGGTCTGGAGTAGTAAATTTAACTGGGGTTCCAGTATATTTCATGGAATCAAAGTTTGCGGTATCTGTTCCAACAGTAACATACATTTTACGAACAGGTGTCATTGATAGCCAATATTCACCATCGAACATATGTTTCTTTTTGCCTGTGACTGGATCATAATATGGTTCATTGGTAATAATACCTTCTGCACCATTTTTTGCAGTACCTTCAATCCATTTATCTGATGTACTTGCGGGACTGTTTGCGGAAATACGAGAACGAATTCTGTTTTGTCCACCACGTTTGTAGTTACCAACTGATAACCAAGAATCAATGTAATTGAAACGGTTAGTTAAGAACTGCTCACGTGACATACTTCTATCTCCTTGTAAAGCGTAGAAATATGTATCGCTGGTATCTTTAAGTACCTCTGGTGTTGTACCAGAACCAAGGTATCCTACTTTTGGATTTGTAATTGAAATGTATTTATAATGCTCATCAAGGTTCATTGCTAAGAGAGGTCTTAAACCTTCCATTGAATGGCTCTTAGTAAATTCTGGATTACATTTATAAATATTCTCAATAACATTTATAGAAGTAAACGGTGGTTTCTTTAAAGTACCAAAGTTACTACTTGGTACACCAGTTAATTGTTCATATTTATCTTTAATAATTCCTAAGAATAATGAATAGAAATTATTCCAAAGAACACTATCATTTGTTGAGAATGTTCCATCGTCGGTTGCATCAATGTTATATTCAAATGATGGAATACCAGTATTGTTAATACCTAATTGAGTATCCATATCATAGAAAATTGGATACCAAATATAGTCTCCGCCTTTCTTCTGTGGACCCCAAGATGCCATCATACAGTTTTTACCACGAGAGTCATAACATTCAAGAACTTCAGTGATAACGAAATATGTTGCTAAATATTCAAGGTTAAAATGATCTGTTAATTCATTTTTAAATTTAGCTAAACGATATTCTTTTGTATCATAATTATAAGTTGTATTACCATATTGAACAGGAGCAGGTAATTTCCAGAACTCTTCAATATTGCTTTCATTATTAATTGCCTTATAATATGTTTCAGTCTCTACAAAATTTTCTTCTGCTAATAAATAGTTACCAGAACTATTCTTAGTATAGAATTTATTCTTTTTGTAGACTAATTCAGGGTCGTCAGTTAATAGAATCTTACGATATTCTCCATCAGCTTGAAGTTCATAATAAATTGTATCTTTATTATATACTTGTGCTTTAACCTTTTGTCCTGTTTCAGTACTTTCAAAATAGAAAATACCTGCTTCAAAGATTTTTTCAGCTACATCAACTTCTACATAAGTATTTAAACTTGGAACTTCTTTTAACAGAGGATTCTTTGGATCATTATTAACATCAATTAAAGCATCTGTTGCTGTACTCCATACCCATGCAACTGCTTTTTCCCAGTTTCCATAAATTTCAAGTAATTTATTTCTACCTTCGTCAAGATTATTAGCAATATCAATTCCTAATTTATCTTGTAATTTTTTAACAGTTTTAGAGTTACTTGAAGAATTTTCCAAATTCACTAAATAATCAATATAATCATCAAGTGCATTATATCTATATTCAAAAGAATCGGCTACTACTGGAGCTTTAGCTACAGTATATTTATTATCAGCATTATCAGGAGCTTTAAAAGATAAAATATGTCTGTTCCATGGATCTCTAAATGAACAGAATCCACGAGAGTTATTTTCAAATTCCCAACATTCTGCAACATCATCAGTGCTCTTATGATCAACATAAGCTTGTTTCATACCAAGATCAGCGAATCCATAAGCCTCAGCCGCACCTTTATCAAGAAGCATATTATAACGACCAATGAATAAAGGTTCTGTGCCAGCTTCTTTCATGGCTTTTGTTTGCCAGAAGGCTAAAGTTGGGAAACCTTGAACAGATGTTCTATAATCACTCAAATGGTCAACTTTTGCAGTCTTATATCCAGGTACATATTCGTACCAAACATTTGTGCATTCAGCTAATTTATCTTTAATTGCACTACCTTGAGCATCAGCTGAATAAGAAGGTGTTTCTCCAATTCCACCAAGAACCTTAGATACTCCTTCACGTTGAGCTAATCCACGAGGTCCTAAAGCAAAATCTTCCGCAGATGATAACATCTTTAATTCATCATCTTTAGTATTTTTAAGATTTCCTTTATGATTATAATAGTAATAAACTGTTCCTGCTTTATAATTACTAGCTTCATTAGCAATAGCTTTTTGTTCACTCTTTGTTTCATCAAGCTGACAAAATGCATTAGAACCATTATAATCTTCAAGAGGATGATGTGAATAAGCATAATTTACTAAGTTAGCAAGACCCATATTATAAGAACCAGAAGACTCCATAAAGTCTACTTTTAAAGTAAATTTATTACATCCAACAGTATCATTGTCATAGTAGAAGTATTTAAGGTTCTTCTTCTTACCAAGTTCATAATCTGCGGCAAAAGGTCCTTTATGAGCAACCATTGCATATTCATTTTTCTTAATTACATCACCATATTTATCATATTGTTTCTTTCCATCTGCATCCAAATCATCAACTTTAATTTTTGTTTTTGCTTTATAGTTACGACGTGGATAGAATTCAGATGAAGTTCCTTGTACACTTAAATCTACATTTTTAGCAATAAAAGAAGGACAATGATGTAAATAATAATCTTCAAGTTCTTTTCCTACGGCAGTAGCCTCTGCGGATAAATTACCTATTGAATATGCTCTTTCAAGACCAGTATTAATAAATTCCATATCTGCCTTAATAGGTGTATCTTTTCTCCAAGGAAGATTACCTTTTGATAAAGTATCATCTTGGTCTGTTGTAAAGATAATATATGGCATAATATTTTCTGATCTTGGATGTTCTTTATTATACTTAATCATCTTATCGTAAGAGAATTGATATTCTTCATCGATAGATTTATTGGGTATAGACATTTCAGCTAAATCCCAAGCAGTTGTGTCAGTATTATCGTATGCAACATTTTTTAATATTTCAGTTAAACCTAAAGCTCTATTATAAACTCTAAATTTATAAAGGTCAATATCGCAGTTAGAAGAATTAATAACAAGATTCTTATTATTAATTGACCATTCACTTGTTGCAGTAGAACGAGCTACGCTGGTAAGCATACCATTTAAGTAAACTTTCATTAAACGGTTTTCACCTGTTGAATCTTGTGCATTACCGTTGTTATAAACAATAGTAATATTAAGCATCTTATCTTCTACGAAGTCAATAGTTACTGCGTTAATACCATTAGTAAAGTAACCGTCTTGCGCTCCAAGACAGATTGCAGAAGTTTTAGAAATGGCACTATCATCAATTCCATCTTCGATATATTTTACTGCGGCTGCTGTTAAGTTGTAATCACGATATAAACCTTTATAAAGCAATTCATCATAAGAAGGAACATTCTGTCCTTGCTCTTTTAATTGAGGCAATTTTACAGATAAGAAAGCATCGTAGTTAGTATAACCACCAACTGCAGTTCTTTGATCCAAGAATTGTTTGAAAAGTTCATCGTCAGTCCAACTCTTAATTTCTGGAGCAACATCATCAATTACTGTATAACGAGTATATGTAGTAATTAATTTTTCATAACTTTGTACATTACGAACTTTTAATCTTAATTCAATAGTTTTTGAAGGATTTTCTTCTCCTGCAAAAGTGCTAACTCCAATAGGGAAATTAACAGAAGCTCCATTACTAATTCTTAAACAAGTAGTATTGGTATCGTCCATAATCCAACCGTTGTTATACCAGTTGAAATCTTTAAATACTGCATGTTCATCTCCTATATTTAATACAGAACGTTTCTTAGCAGATTCAGAATTTGAACGACCTCTTGAGTCAACATTAACTTTTAATCCAGTAGTAGCAATACCCATATTACGAGGGTCTTTTAATACAGTAAAGTCTGGAACTGTAGCCCATGTTTCAGTATCATCTTGACCGATACGAACTTGATAAGTTGTATTTTGACCAGCTACTAAATTAGTCAATGTCCAATAGGTGAATGAATTGTCTTCATTTCTTGCGGTATAGTATGAACCATCAAGTGCATCTGTACCATCAATAAATAAGTAAATTGCAATATCACCAGTATTATTAGGATCATATACTTTAATTGGAACAATTGGGTTATCAAATTCATAATAAGTTGATTGCATAGCTCCAAACCAAATTAAAGGTTGACCTTCATTTACATACAAACCAATTTCTTTTGAAATCATAGGAGTCGCACTACCACGAGAACCATTTGATTTAGCCAAGCTTAACTGAGCTTTAATTATATGGCGGCCATGGTTATAGTTATCACCAAGTGCTATACCTGTAGAATTATTTGTATTTTTATCGTAAATAACTGAATTTTTTGTAATAACCGGTGTTGCATTTGCAGTAGTATTTGCAGTATTATATGTTTGAGTATATACTAAGAAATCATCAAAGTAAATATCAAGAATACGGTCTGCACCAGTTGCAAAGTTAACAGCTACAGGAATTTCAGTACTAAAGAACTTATTAGCACTAAATTGGCTGTCAATCCAATCTATAGAAAGTTCATGAGTGGTAACAAAATAAGTTGCAGTACCACTATTGTAGAAAATATTATCTTTACTACCTTCTACTGTAAATATAATTTTATTTTCAGTAGATTGACGAATAAATTCAGTTGCATCATAAATAATAGGCTTAGCATGAGTTACTTTTTTTGTATCAGTATAATATGGTACAGAACTTTCTTCTGTGAAAAACTGAATTGTAACTTTCATTGCGTTTTCACCTGGGTCAACAGGGCTGCCATCTTCTGTTGCAGATGTTACTAAAATTTGGATTTGACATTTATCACCATTTAATAAATCTGCTTCTGTTACACCGGTAACAGTCAAACGACCTCTTTTTTTAGTAGAAGTTGTTCCACCACCTTCACCGCCTCCGCCAGTTCCACTGACAGCGATTCTTGCACAAGTAACAGCTTTTGTTATTTCATCAATATCTACAACTTTGTAAAAACTTCCATCATTATTAATGACTAAATCTCCAATTTTTAATTTATCGTCTGGATTTTCAAGTTCATCCATATAGAATGTATAATAGTCATTTCCGGAATTTTGAACGAAAGTAGCTTTTGCATAAATAATTGCGGCACCGCGACCGCCCATAGGGATTCTCGCAATTCCCTGAGCATCAATGAAAATGTTTCCAGTATCGGTTGCAAAATAAATAAAACCTTCTTGGTATTTACCTTGAAGAATTTTTTCCTCTAAACCACGAACTGGTCTAAATCTTGCATTTGCCATTATGCGGTATCTCCTTTCTATCTCATATATATTTAAAAAAATAAAGGGATTAAAAAGAGAATTTCTCTTTTTAACCCCTATAATTCTCTCTATTTAGAATAAAAAATAGAAAATTAAAATTATCAGAACTCGCCCCAAGTCATATCAATTGACACTGAAGATCCGCTTGCTCCAAGAGTCAAAGAACTTGATTTAATAGTTGCTGTAGCGGTTCCATTTTGAACCATATCCTTACCACTTGAAGAAGTAGCAGTAACTTTAGTCTTTAAAGCAATAGAACCATCTGCATTAGCACTTGCGGAACTGGTTACTCCTGTAATTACAGTAGCAGTATCATTAAGCTCATAATTAACAGTATTTACACCTGTTACGTGTCCTTCAGCATTTGTTTTAATACCTGTTATTACCGGAATAGTAATAGTATCATTCAAATGTGTCGCAGGAATTTGAGAACTTAATTTAATCTTATCTGGATTAGTTTTAGTATCAGTTCTTTTAACAGTATTATGAGTAATTGTAATTACATTCTCAGCTGGTTTATTTCCAGAAATATCTACTCCACCTTGAAGAGATTGAGATACTGTTAATCCGCCTGCACCAGCATATTTAATTTGACCTTTATTACCACCTTTAGAATCTTGTAATTTAAAACCAATTCCTTCAGCAGCTGTATACAACTTATATGTTGTATCAGTATCATTTGTACTCTCTACAAAATCCCATATAAGAGTTGCTGGATTAATAGTACCAACTAATTCAGCCTTTGTAATTGTACCTGCGGCTAAATCAGCAGCTGTATATTCAGTACCACGAGCGATAGCTAAAGTACCTGTTGTATGTTCAGCATTATTTACAGTAATCGGTGAACTAAATAAATATGTATAACCAATTTTTTGAGGTAATTTAAGAAGCTCTGCCCATGCGGTAGCAGCAGTACCATTTGTTCCAACAGTACCACGATATTCCATCGCATTAAGGTCTCTCATTAATTGGTCAATTTCTTCTTTATTATATGCGTTAATATTAAATACGCCATCAACTAATTTAGTAGAACTTTGAGCCTTACTACCATATTTAATAACTGGATCATAAGAACCAGTTACAGTTTTACCTTGATTATCTTTTACTGTTACAGTAAAACCAGTTTTTCCAGTTGCCGCATTAGCAATAGCTAAAGAAGCATTAACTCTACCAGAGATAGTAATTACATTATCTTTTCTGGTAAGAACAGTTGTGCTTGGGTCTGATTTTAAAGTAACTGAACTACCAGCTTGACCATTAGCAGAAGTTAAATTAAGTTTAACTTCACCAGTTGCTCCATCTCCAGCAGCTAAAGTGAATTTATCACCAGTAAGTGTAATACTATTTGTTGCACCTGCGGTTTTAGCAATCTTTAATCCACCCGCAGTAACAATCTCAAATTTACCAGTAACACTACCACCATCTGTACTACCAATCGCATTTGTGATAGTTGCAGTAGCTCCAGTAGTGGAAGCTGTATAAGTATTAGAATTAATATGAGTATCAGTATTAGCATTAATCTGTACCCATGTACTACCATTATATACACAGAGAATATTAGCAATATTGCTATCTACTTGGCCCGCAGTAGAATCTTTATATTGAACATAGAAGAAACGTCCTGTATAAGCTACTCTATCTGCAGTAGTTGTAAGATTTGGTAAATCGCCTAAATAAGTAACAGTTTGTACACCTTCGTTTACAGCAGAAATACTTCCATCACTATTACCAATATATAATCTATGTGAATCTTTTGTTAAATAAAAATAACCATGTTTAGCTCCGGCATTGGCGCCTTTAGATAGCATAATATCAATAGAACTCTGAGCACCGGTTAGAAAACCGACTTTAGCGTTTTTTAAAACATTAGCCATTTATTATTGCCCTCCTTTTTTTTTATTCAGTTTCATTGATGTCTTGCCATTTTAATCTACCATCAAGAATATTTACTTTATTAGATACGTCAACCATTTCGGTTTGTAAACTACTAACAGTTTTTACAAGACCTTGATTTGTACCAGTTTCATCACCATATAAAGTCGTATTTACTTTTTCTGAGAATGTCTTTAAATCAGTAACGTCTTTAACTAATCCCTTAGTAGAATCACCAACAGTACCTTCAAGTTTGGTAACTCTATTATCAAGTTTTATTATATCTGAGGCGTTATGATTATTTTCAATCCATTCTTCAATTTCTTTTAATGTATCGAATTTTTCTGAAGCGCCGTCAACTACTTTTAAAACTTCTTCTTTAGAAATTTCTCGAATTGATTTTCCTGTATCTTGACCAACGAGAGTGTCTAAAACAAGTTCAACTGCGGCAGTGGGGTTAGCCCATGTTGCGTCACCACGTAAATATAACTTATTATCTCCTGCTTTTGGAGGTGGTACTAAACCAGATAGACCATTAGCATCGTCTTTTGCTCCAACCATTATTGTAACAATTTGACTTAAAACCTCAAAAATAGGTTTATTAATCCATTTCTGTTGATGGTCATCATAGATTAATATATTATTAGCGGTAATATCTTCCGAAATAAGAACATCTTGTAAATCACCGATATTGTTAATATTGGAAATTTCACCAATAATTAGTCTAGGTCCTAAGTATAATTGGCCTGTCCTTCCATCCGTTTCAGATATAAAATACAGAGTATCTTTATCTTTATCTGAATCTGGAATCTTCGCCCAGGCTGTTGGAGTACCACGCAAAAATTTTACATAATTGCCAGGTGTTGTTGTATAAGAAGCCAAAACATTTACCTCCTTTTCATTTTCTCCTATAAATAATCAAAATATATATTTATAAATTAAATAATTCTGGCCTATTATGGTAAATAGACCAGGACATTTAAGTTATTATAAAATCATTGAATGATCAGATGAATCTAAGAGTTTTTGATGTTGAGTTACCACAGTTTTTTCAATATCGCTAATTCTCTTTATAATTTGCTCAATTGTAAACTTCTCATCCTTTGGAACTACAACTTTAGAAGTTTCATCATACGTACTTGTAGTATAATCAAAAGTATCTGTCTTTTTATAACATTGCTCAAGCTTCTTTAATGCATCAACAAATGCCATTGAAGAAGGAACTGAAGAGAATAAATCTTTTGGATCTTCAGAATAATTATTTACAACAGTAACCATACCCTTATCACTTGTGTTTGCAGTTGGGAAAGTAGCTGTTGTAGCTGTTACAAGACCATCAACTTGTTTTACATCAGAAACATAATATCCAGGTGCTGCCTTCACTTCAGAATCTAATTTACTAATAGCGGTATTAATAGCATTGTTTCTATTTGTTTCTTCTTGTGTAATTGCAGCTTCTCTATCTTCTACTTCTTTATTAATAGCTATATTATTTTGATTAATATAATATCTTAATTTACCAAGACCAATATTTAAGCTATCTGTTGATGCGATATCGCCTGTCACTGAAGTTGGAGTAGAATAACCAGTTAAAGCTAAATCTCCAATCTTTCCAAAAGTAGCCGTAAATGTATCTCCATTTTTAGTATAAGTTAAATTAGTCATTACATTATCTGAACCACTCTTAGTTCCAGATAAGCTTAATGAAGGTAATGTAATTGCATAGCTTGTTTTACTTGATACATGACCTTTTGAATCATATGAAATCTTAGGAATATTAAATGTTCCACCTAATTTAGGAGCTTTATTAGTATCTTCAACAGTAGAACTTAAATTAGTTGTTTGCGGAGCTTGATGAGCAAAACTAACTTTATCTTTACTAACAGTTGTTTTAATCCAACTGTCTCCACTTAAAGTAAATGTATCATGTGTACATGAAGCTTCTGTAGTTGTTCCTACATCTGCCGCAATTTTACCATAGCTATTTGGTAAAGTATATTTTGTAGTTGTCTTTTTACTAAAATGATTTTTACTATCAAAATCATATAAAGTAATTGAAAATGTTGTTCCATTTTCTTCATTGCTTAAACTAACATTTCCGCCATCTACAGAACTGGTATTCTTAACATCATGGCTAATTGTAAGTACATCTGAATCTGGATTTGTTATAATACGAATCCATTCATCTCCAGAATTAATACCCAATGTATCTTGAGTATTATCAGCAGCAATTTGACCTTGCGCCGCAAGATTTTCTGTATTATTATTTGATACACGACCATTTGTTGTAATATACTTAAATCCATAAGGTAAAATATATTTATGGTTTTGATTTGCGGTCATATGGCCCGCATTATCATAAGTAGTATCTTGAATAGTAATACTATCTGTTGCAGGATTATTTAAGTCAGTCTGTCCTTTTGCGCTTACTGTTGGAGTATGAATATCATGACTAATAGTAATTGTATCTGAACCGGCATTTGTATCAATCTTAATCCATTTATTACCAGAATTAATTTCAAGAGTATCTTGAGTGTTATCAGCAACAACATTTGATGTGCTTGGATTACCAGTATTATCTCCTGAATCAGTTGTACTTCTACCATTAGTAGTAATAGTTTTAAATCCATAAGGCAATGTAACTGTATGGTCATTATGACCTACAACGTGTCCTTTAGGGTCTACTATTGGAGTGTATAATATCATAGTATCCTTTTTAGGATTATTCATATCTGAATTAGAGGTTGTATCTTTTACTGGCTGATAATTATGTCTTAATGAAACAATTGGCTTAGTTGGTTTACCATCTACATTAACAGTTAACCATTGATTTCTAAATCCACCATCTTTAGTAAGATTTTCTGCCATTGGAAATACGTCTGATGCAATACCAGTTACATCTTGTTTCTTTCCAGGAGTATGATTAAGTCCTTCATTAGTCTGAGTAACATTTGCGGGAGCGCTTGTTAAACGACCATAATTATCAACAATAACAATGTCTTGAGAATCTAATTTTCCTAAATGAGAAATCCAATCATTGAAGGTATTTAAAGCACCTTGGATTGTTTGTAAATCTCTTGTATCTGTATCCTCAGAATCAATTAATTGATTCATCTTTAAAATCATACCATGAATAGTATTTAATTTACGAGCAAAATCTACTAATTCATAATATGTAAATCCAACCTCTCTGGTTGCTAAAGATACTGAAGGTGGAATATGCTTAATCTTATTATTCCACTGTTGACCATGTGGCATAATATTCATAGTATCTGAATCAATATAAAAATTCTTAATTACATAATAAGTTTCATTTGGATTCATTGTTTTTTCTTGCGCTAAAACATATTCATCTCCATCTTTACGATAGAAGTAATTTGGATAATAAAAATAAATTCTCTTATTAGTTGCTGTATCATGTTCATTGACTTTATGATAATCATTCTTAGTAATTGTTAAGTGAGCTAAACTATAACCTTCTACATTGTTGACTCTTAATCTCTTATTAGTTTCAAGAATGTAACTACCTTTTTTCTTACTGTCTAATCCCTCTCCAACTTTATAGTAATATAAATCTGGAGCATAGAATTTATCAATTTTCTTTTTCTTTAATTGATAATATTGTAAGCGGTCATCTTCATTTCTTGTAGGATTTGTATAATAATCTACTAATTGTCGTCTAATAGAAGTTGCTGTAACTGGAATATAAATTGTATATGGTCCAAGTATAGGATCAATATATTTTGTTTTTACGAACCAAGGATTTCCATTTCTTATATCAGCAAAATTTATATTAAAATCATCAACTACTTCCCCATTATTATGAGGATCTCTATAGCTTACTTTATTTCTCGCATATGGTAATAAATGAAGAGGTTTATCTTCATCTATAGTTCCACCTGTGTATACATAAATATATTTTTTCTGTTGAGTGAAATATTTATTATTATTATTTTTTTGCCAATCATAAGGTAATGTATTTCTTACATAATCACCAACAGTTTCATCAAATACCCAAGCTGGTCCAGCTTCTGCTTCATTCCATGTATAACTACTGGTAATATTATGATTTGGATCATTGAATTGAATCTGCTGATAAACATTTACTTCAGTATAAGTCTCAGTTACTTTTGTACCTTTTTTAACCATGTAGTGATCAATTAATTGACCATCTTTACCTAAGTCATTTCCTGTTCCTAAATCACTGTTATCAATACGATAATCAAAATCAGCTTTTACAGATTGTTCACCAGATTTTAAAATATATGGTTCACCTGCTACATGAAGTTTTACATAATAATATTCTCCAGTTGTCGGCTCTCCTTGAACAGGGGTATAAGTACCATCATCATTTTTATTATAAACAGCATCATAATGGCTAAGTCCATCCCAATATATTTTAGAATATTTATCTTCTGCCCAAGCTTTATAGTAAAATATACCTGGTAAATATAAATCAGTATACTCTGGTTCTGATACGACATCTTTTAAAGCAAAATTTTCTTCTATTTCATAATATGTCGCTTTTGGATTATATGTTTCTCCACTTGCAGACCAGTCAATTGCATAATAAGGAGTACTTAATACATTATCAGTTTTATTAAAGTATTGATAATATGTATAACCTGTAAAATCATCTCCTAAATCTATACGAGTTTTATCAATTTTAGAAGAATCCATAGTATAATAATCTTTATCTCTATGATAAGTGGGCTCTGAAATAAAATCTTTTCCACCATTTATTAAATTATTTATATAATAATATTTACTTCCATCAAAAGGTTGAACTTTTACTTGCTCATATCCCTCAGAAGCAGTGAGTTTTCTTACATAATACTCTAAATCTTTATTATATTTTCCAGAAGCAACAACATAATTACTTCCATCTTTAACATAATATAAATCTGGTTTAAATTCACCCTCAGATAAATCAATTCTTTCATATGTATAAGCACTTGATGGAAGTGGTGTATAAGTATATTTCATATCACGACGATAATACTTATTACCAGTTCTATCAAAATAAATTGTATCATCATCATTATTAACAATATCTCTTTCCATTGCCCCATAAGTGTTATATGGTTGAATAATCATACCCATTAAATCATGTACTGAATTAATACAACCTGCTATGGTATTTACATTAGCTGTATTATAATAATCTTTTGGATAACCTTGAACTTCACCGCTATCCATCTTATATGTAAAACCATCTTTAACTAAACGTAATCCATTTCTATCTTGGATAGCTCTTGCATCATACCATTCAATATCTTTATTTCTTTTTTGAGTTTTTTGAATATCAATATTTGTTTTTCTACCACCATATACTAAATCCCAAACATCTGAAATAGCATCTCCAATAGATGGTAACATAATAGAAAGTTCTTGTGTATCTATCTCTGGTGTAGCAATGCCATTATGATTTTCATAAGTATTACCACTTAATCCAGAAGGAACAATATTAATACCTTCTTTAACGAAACCATAATTGTTTAATGTTACAACTTCTGGATCTACTGTGGGATCTCTCCTTGGTGCATCTCCACGTTGATTTTGATAAGTTCTATCCCAACTTTTATTTACTTTATCAGAATCAAATCCCTCTCTATTATAATATATAGCTGCATCAATAAAAGGAGGCTCTCCTTCAGCAACATCCTCTTCAACCCAGTTAATTCCACCTGTTTCATTATATTTTGCATAAAGGGTCTTTTTAGAATTAGTGGTTTTATCAAATTCAGTTCTTGTCCAACGAGTATTTTCATTTGAAGGATACTCAGCTGGATCATTTGAAGATGAAATAGTTGCAGATATAGCTTTTCCTTCACTATCATATTGCGGCACTTGCACATCTGGAACGCAAGTTTTTACTCTAAATCCCCAAGTTGGTTGCCAATGAAGTTTATAATATACATTGGTGCTGTCTACATCAAAATGAGGTCTCAATGGAACAATAGTAGGAGCGTCTGCTGAAAGATCAAATGTAGGCACAACAGTATTTAACTCAGCTACCATTACATACTTTTCATAACCTTTATCTAATACTTTTTGCCAAACAGTTGAATCATAACCTCTGCTTGTATTATAATAATTTTTATCTCTTGTGAAGTTGATAGTAAAACTATCTTGAGAAGAATCTCCTAAAAGTTCCCATGAAGCTCCATTAAAAGAAGTGTATTCCTTTTTAACATTACCATGTGTATCGAGATGCGCAATGGTAATTGTGTATTGAACATTTTCATGTGCAACCCAATATTCATCATATAATTTAGAATTTGCTGGGTCTGTATTAGTTCCACTATTTGCAACTAAGTTATAAAGAGGCTTTCCAGTTTTTTCGTCTAAATCTCCAGGTACACGAAGAACAGTTCCCTCTTCAACTAAATTTGCTGTATATGGCATTTTACCATCAGCGATATCTTTTTTATCTTGATCAGTAAGACATCTAATAATAGTAGGATTTATTTTATTTCCTTCTTCATCTGTTTTTTCACTAACAATAAAATCAGCAGAAATTGATAATGCAAAATCTTTATCCAATCCATCTGTTGTGATTTTATAAACTTGCGGAACGCCAGATAAACTACCTTTTACGTCTTTATCATATTCAACTAATACATATCTGCCTACATATACTCCATCATTAGCTGCCTCTCTATCCATATCATATCTACTTGCATAGGTAGCATCAAATGAAAATTGTGTACGAGTGGTGTTTGTTATATTACCATAAAATCCCATATATTAATCCTCCCCGTCATCATAAATAATATCTACAATTAATACTGCATTTGTTGTTTTATTAATTTTCGCCATTGATTGAGCATCAAATTTAATACTTGTAATTTCGGTTTGATTATCTAAATCAAGTTCAAAAATTCCTGTTTGTCCGATCAAGAGATAATCCAGATCGGATGCATTATTTAATAAAACTCTCGTTCCAGGTAATGCCTGAATTCCTAATTGAGAAATAGGAAAACAGTCCGCAAAAATGGTACCATCAACAAATTGTGCCATTTCTGCGGTTTTCGGGGAGTTATTACTTGCATCACCTTTGCCAGCTTCTGCATCATTGTAGAAACGAAATTGTTTAACTTTATTTGCCATTTTTTATCTCCCTTACTCTTAAAATAAATTCTCAACTGCTTTTGTTGCATTTATACTCATTGTTCCATTATATGTTAATGAAATAGTAAAACTGGAAACAATATACTCGCCGCAAATACCACTATTATCATCTCTAACAAATATACGAGTATTTGGTTGTAAATAATAAATTGGTAATGTTGTCATTGAAATTGTTTCTGTGCAGTAAGAATAATTATATAATAGATTATCTAATTCATCCTTTGCAGATTTTCCTTGAGAACTAAATTTAAAAATATTACTGGATTGTGAAGGTATTTGAAGAAAGCTATAACCTGGTTTTAAAGCTCTTTGTGAATCTAATGAACTTATATAATAAGTTTGATTAGGGTTCCAATCTAAGGCTAAAGTATAACCACCAGAGCCATCACTAATATAATAATAAGCTCCATCTTCATAAAACATATCTTCTGTAATATTTATTTTAGTATACTTAACGCTGTTTTCATCTACATAGATAATATTAGGAGTTTCTCTAAAATAGATAGCTTTAACATCAGAATTATTTTCAGCTTTTGGCCGTGTTCCAACATTCTTAACTGAATATTGACTTAATTCGCCCTCAGAATCTAAAAAGTCAAACCAAAAATTCAATGCCTCTGGAGACTCTTTAATTCCATTATTCCAATATGTTTTTTTATCGTATTCATCATCATATTTCTGATAATATTGTTTTTTAGGAATATAATTTTCTCCTTTTTTACATTGATGAATATAATAATAATCTTTTGGAGATTTCTTGTATGTAGCTTCACTTAATGCACTAAGTGCCGTATATGCTCCAGATAATGATTGAGTATAATATTGTCTACCTGATACATAGGCAGTATTTTGTTCGCAACGTACATAGTAATAATATGATTCTGGATTTGCATCATATTTTGTTTTAGTTGTATAAGCAATTTTATATGAGCCTGTATAAAATGGATCATATAACTGTCTCCAAAAGCCATCCATGTCAGTATAATATTGCTCGTATCCTGTATATCCATCAGGATAATACTTACTATTATTTTGACTTATCTTTACATAAAAATCATCATCATGCATATGTCTTTTATAATCTTTTGACATTTGATAAATTACTTCACGCCAATCAACTTTATGATATTTTTCATCTTTATTATCAATAGATAATTGTTCTTTTTTAAGCTCCGTTAACTCATCTCCCATATCATGTTCATTAAAATAAAATCTTGGATTATAAAAATAAACATTTTCTCCCTTCTCAACATTCTCTTTTAAAAAATGTAAAAAGGTATGAGTATCAGCGCAACTTGCATATGGATACATAAATTTCTTTTTGATAAGCGGTTTAACTAACTCTGTTATAATTTTTCCTTTTCCATTATCATATGATTCATAATATTGACATTCTCTAAGTAATTCTGGATTTGGTTGTCCAGAACCATGAATAGTGTCAATTTCGGTTTGTTTTATAACAATTAACCAAACATAATCTTCATCATCTGTGAAAGTTGAAAAATTATGAGCTTTACAATATTCATTTAATGAACTTTTTTTCACACATCCAGATTTATCATTTCGAGAATACCATTTCATTGTTCCAGAAGGCTCAACTCCTGTAACAAGTTTATAATAATCATGCCAATCTCTAATATCCCACCATCCAGGAGTCCAACCTTGAACAGTCTTTTCTGGTTGAGTTAAACCTGCGGGCGTTGGATACTTAAATCTATAATTTTCAAGTTTTTCATAATCCTCTTCAGTTGTTAAACTTTTTATTTCTTCTGTTAATTTAGTGTAATATTTATCTGTAAAGAATACCTCTCCCTCATATGTTTTATAATATAAAGGTTTTTTATCTATTGCATATCTTAAATGAACAGGTATCTCTGCTCCGCTAACAGATGTTCTTTGTCCCCAAACAGAAAAATCATTTTTAAGATTAGATAAATCTGGAGAATTACTAAAGGATGTTACTATATTTGCATTTTCAAAATAATATGTTGCAGAAGATGTGTTTGCAGCATTCTCTACATAAACATCACTTGTTGTATTATTCATAATATTGTTCCAAGATGTTTGTACATAAGTTTTTTTCTTTTGAAAAACAAATTGTCCGTCAATATTATAAAAATATTCAAATTCTCCCAACATAGATACTAACTTATCAAGCATTTGTGTAACTGAACTTCCAACATCTAAAATAAGGTCGCCTGCATATGTTAAATCAGTTGGTTTATAGCCAACCACATCTCCATATTGAACTTTAATAACTGAATATCTTGTATCACTTTCTTTTGTTCTAATATAAGTAGGGTCAACACTATTTCCCATATCAATAGAAATTCTTTGGTCAAAATGAAATTTACCATCTTCAAAATCTGTAATTGGTTGCATAGTATCATATATATAAAAACCAGTTTGTTTTGAAGAAAAGAAAAGTTGATTTACAACATCCATATCTAAATTCATTAAAAGATAAAATGGATCTTTTTGACGAGATTCCAAAAGCTCAATACCTATATCATCAAGGTCATTAATAATAATATTCTCAAAAGGTTCTTTTGCATATTCATGAACTGCTTCACGAATAATATCTTTAATTAAATAATCATCTGTAGTGATAGTACCATCTGCGGCAATGGTATCATATTTACCAAAGTCAACAGATAGTGCAGTAATTGCCCCACCAACGTCTCCATTCAACATACACATTTTATCTTTACCTTGTAATGAAATTGTATATGAACTGGTAGATTGAGATGTGCTAAAAGTTGAGATTACATAGTGTCCTTCTGGAAACCAAATTATCTCTGGATAATTAATTGTATCTATTGTATTCTTAACGCCAACTTTTAATTCAAATTTTGTATTTAACCCCCAATAGTAATTATGAATATTAAGTTCACTGGCTACCATTGTCATAGAGCATGTGCGGCGAACCGCAGAAGTTCCATTTACTGAAATGGAACCCTGCGTTATTCTACCAGTAATCTCCTCTATTGGATTTTCATCAAAATCTAAAGCTATAACCTTAGCATAAATCTCTCGTGTGCGTTGCTCATCAAGTTGCTTTAAAAAATCTTTGTCTAATAAAGGATCTTTCATGATATAATACCATTCGCCTCCTTATACTCTGTAATTGCTTTATTTAATAAAATCAAGAATTTTTGATAAGCTAAATCTCTTGCTTCTTTAGCTTGAACAATACTTTCTCTTGTATTATCATGATTATTATACATATCAAGAAGTGCCGATTCAGCTTTTTGATAATTCAATTTCGCGTTTATAATATCTGTACCGCCAGTTTCTTCAAAAGTATAACTTATATCTTGTTTTGAATAACTAATATAAGCAATAACGCCTCTATTTATGATTAAACTTTTTATAAAAGAGCTATCTTGAATTTCAATAGGCATTATTTCATCAAAAACATTAACCTCTTCGTCATCTACAATAGCTTTAAAAGTATCATATCCAATAGCAAAAAAATCTTTCAAATCTCCATCTACTGCATAACCTGTATATGGTGCGAAAGTATCATTGTTTGCTTCAACATAATAACCTTCATTTGGAAACTTCTTTGCGACACGCCCTCTTCTATGACGAATATAATATATTGCCCATGGGTCTAATGTACTTAAATCAATAGGTTCTCCTGTACAATACATATCATTATAATACTTACATGAAGCATCTGGAACAAAATTATTCTCTTGTCCTTCTTGCGGTTCAACATATTCAACATCTACATATATATCTCGTAAGTCTCTCCGTTGAAGTTTTAATGAATAAGTATTTAATACTTCTGTTTTAATATCTTCGATTATTTCAAAAATATCTTTAGTAGTATAAAGTTGACCATATTTATCAACTAATTTTTGTTGTTTATATCTTTCTCCAATAAATTGTCTAACTGGAACATCAACAATTTGAACATCTTTAATTGTTCCAAAAATAGTAATTGACCTTGTTTTATAACTATATGTAAATAAACCATTTATATCTTGAGTCCAATCAAAACGAACATTTCTAATAGGACGATCAGGAAATTCTGCATAGTAAGAACCAGTAGCACCAATAACAAAACTTTGTCCATCTATATATACTTTACTTCCAGGAGTCATCTCTGTAAAAGAAATTGAATAAGCTGGATGAGAAAGTAATTGCGGTTTTGGCTTAGTTTTATCACCTGCGTCTCTAAGAGTAACTGTTTTCCATCTTGTTTGCAATGATGTATCTTCATTAGAATCTACTAACCCATAGTATCTTAAATTAGTAATATTAAATTCTGCTATTTCATAAGCGTTACATGAGAAGCTATGTAGCATTCTACTTAATCCATCTTGCGGGCTAAGTGATACATTCATTAATCGTACAATATAGTTACCTTCAGCAGGAGATCGAAAGATTTTCGGTTTTCCATTATTTAACCAATCTAATACCTTATTTTTGAATAGACGTTCCGCAGTCATATTTTCTTTGGTTAAATTAGCATTCATATTTTCTTCTTTTAAATCGCCCAATTCTTCTTTAGTCATAAATAATTCAACATTATCCATTTGATAAGAAATGAGTCCAGAAATAGAAAATTCTTTGTAATCTACATTTCCATTTCTTGATATAAAAGGATATTTACTTCCAATTGTATTCATCTTTGATTCAAGTAAATCTTTTTTATATGATGATACTTTTGGATTAAAACGAATGTTAAGTTGACGCTCTCCATCATATAAAAACATATCTTCAAAATCAACTGAAACGCTATTTGAAATAATCCTATCTGAATAAATTCCATTGGAATTATATTGTTGTAAAGAATATTTATAAGTTGCACCTTGTTCAATAGTACAATCCAAAAGAGACCATTTTTCTGGATGTACTGCTTGTAAATCAAATCGTTTAAATTCTTCCCAAGCGTAACCATTTAAACTACTGGAGCGAGATACTACAAATGCACCTGAAACTACTGCATCATATTTATCATTGAGTGTTATTTTAATATATCCTTCATCTGGTATTAAAGTTGCAACTAAATCAGTTTTAATTTCTGGACTAACTGAACGACGTTGCATAATTCTATAATAAGGTGTATTTTCAGTTAAACCATTTACAGAAGTTATTGAATACTTTAAAAAATAAGTTTTATCTAATTCAAGGTCTTGCGGCACGGAGAAAACATCATGGGCTTCATAACTTAAATCATCTAAAGAAGTATTATGAATAATTTCTCCAGTATCTTGAATTACATTCTTTTTATAGTCATATAATCTAAATCTACTACTATATAATTTTTCTGTAGTATCTCCGCCTTTTTGACTATATACACCTGTATAAGAATAATTATGTGAATTGATTCTACCGAATTTAAGTCCACTAATTTGTATTGCGGGAGCTGTTGTATATTTAGCAACTCCTACTGTAGAATAATAACCGACAATTCCATCTTTTCCTATATAAGCAAGTTGAAATTTATAATATTGCCCCACTGAAAAATCTAAAAAGCTCGCATCAAATGTTGCATAATAATCTTCTTCCATATCATAAGAAGATGTACTGCTATTTGTAGTTTTTATAGCACCTTTTACAACTCCACTTACAGTTTTTACTTTTAAAGCAAAACCTCCAACTTCACTTTTGGAAACTGCTTTATTCATAGAAAATGGGACTGTTATAAGAACAGTCCCATTATCATTACAAAAAGCTGGAATTGTCCCATTAATGTTTGGTGGGTACAATTTAGCCATCTTTTATTACTCCTCTACTTCATCCTCATCGTCTGCAATCATATAAGAAATTGCAGCAATCTGATTTGCATTTAAATCAATATCATCAAACCAATCAAGCTCTAACATATTTGTTTTAACATCCTGTGTTAAATCAAATAAATCATTAAGTTCTTTTTGAACTTGCTCTTGAACACTCTTATCAAACTTATATTGATTATTTTCTTCATCTTTTTCGCCATATTTATCAAAAATCTCCATACGAGACTTTTCAATTTCTTGAGCAAGTTCTGTCATTTTCTTCATATTCTTCTGAATATAAAAACCAACTTTAACTGGAAGATTTATATCAGTTGTGATATTCTCCATTAAAGCTTGAGCAGTTGTATAAATTTCTAAATTTGTTAAAGTAATATTTTTTGTTGCCATAATATATTCTCCTTTTTATCCTATTATTAACCACTATATGATAAAGTGATTGTCTCATCATTAGTTGCACCTATTAAAACTGCATCAAAAGTGTGCTCTATAACAACGGTGCCTCCACCTCCACCAGCGGATACTCCATAACTTGCTATAGCTCCTCCCCCGCTTTCATTTAAGGTCACTCCTTTTGCGGGATTGCTACTATCTACCCAATGAGCAAAAACTGTTTTACTACCAGCAGGTACTGAATAGCCTTTTGACATAGTGACCTTAATTTTTTTTGAGACAGAATCTTTAAAAGCAAGCTCTCCTAATCTTTTTCCACCAACAGTAGTTCCTGCTGGTAATTTACAAGCATCTCGTACACTTAAATCTGTTAATGAGGTAGCTCCTAATTGAGCATAAAGATTACCTCCAACAATAAGAGTTCCAGATGTTGAAAAGCCTCCTCCTTGACCAGCCATTAAAGTTGCACCACTAATGTTTAAACCTGTTGAAGTTAAAGACACATTACTACCAGCTTGTAAACCTGAAGCACTTAATTCTACGTTATTACCCATGGTTAATTTTGCTGAGCTTAATTCAACATTGCCACCCATACTTAATTTTGAATTTGTTAGTATTACGCCTCCAAATTTAAGTTCATTCGCATGTAAATGACCTCCAGAAAAATCTAAACCAGATGCGCTTAATTTTGTACTACCATTTTGAAGGAATCCATTTCCGATTGTCCATCCAGCAATAAGTCCTCCAGTAGCATTAATATCATCAAAAGTTGCTTTACCAGCACTATCAACGCTCCATTTTGTACCAGTGATAGCTCCAGTTAAACTTATATTACCATTTTTATCAGCTTTAAATTTTCCGTTGGCTACGCCTAAACCTTCTGAACCTAAATATACTCCAGGTCCATCTATTGTATCTGCTTTATCGCCAGTTCCTGTATAAAGAGCATTTTTATTAAAAGTAAAAGGTCCAATTTTTCCGGCTGTAGCTTTTATAAAATCTGCATCTACTTCTCCATCCCAATGGACTTTAAATCTTGTTCCAACTTGAAAAGGAACATCATTTTGACCACTATCAATTTGTAAAGTGTATCTTTGAGGTTTTCCATCTTTATCAGTATATTTATGATAAGCAGTGATATTAAAATCATATGCTGTAATTTTATTATTACCTAAATCAATTCTTACTCCAGCTTCTGAGCCAGATTTAGAGCTATAATCTTTTGATTGTAAATAAAATTGAGCTTTGTTATCTGCGCCTTTTGTATTTGTAATATATACCAAAGTTTTTGATGGAGAATCTTCTTTGTCTGGATTTTCTCTGGCTTTAATAAGTAAGAATGGCTCTCCACTACTACTCATTTGAATACCTTGATTTTTTCTAACAGCTTTTAAATTAAAATCATAAGAAGTAATTTTACCATTTGTTAAATTAATTTCCGTACCAGTTTCATTATGTGTATTATAATCTAAAGAACGCATTCTTTGAATTTTATTACTAAAATATAATAAATTATTAACATGAGTTACATTTCCAGAATCATCCTTTTTAACACCATGAATTACAAAATAAGGATTTCCACTATTTGTATTTTCACTGTTTAATTTAACATAGGCTCCAGTAGAAGCATCTGTTGCAGTAAGGGTAAAATTAAAAGCATTTAATTTACCTTTCATTAAATCAAAATTTATACCTCTACCATACTCAACTGTTTCTTGAGGAAAATCATCATCTTCAGCGTCTTTCTTTTCAGCAGGTACAGATATTGTTTTCTTTCTATAATTATGAGATTGAAGAAAATATTTCTTTTTACCTGCATAAAAAATTTCTGTACCTTTTTTGTTTATTTTTTCTGTATCTTCATCAAACTCATCTGTCGAATCTGAATTATCTCCTGCGGAACTGCGTACTACAAAATAAGCTCCATTACCTTCTTGTCCATCTTTTCCGCCCGCAGATGGATCTATTTTAATCATAGAGGTAGAATCTAAACCATATGTTTCAAGAATACCATTATCAAGATCAATTCTCATACCAGCTTTTTTAACGTCTGTAGGTTCGTCCTCTTTACCATTATAAAACTTTTTCATTGATGCTAAAAAATGCTGGCTTTGAATAGTACCTGAATTACCATCAATTAAAATTTGGCCTTTTCCAGACTTACCAAAGAACGCACGTCCATTAATATTTAATCCAAAACTTTTTTGACCAGCATTAAATCCATATAATCCAATTCCACTATAATAATCTGCTAATGCTTTTACGCCTTCTTCAGTATCAAAAGCTGGAGATAAATCTCCCATTAAAACACCGTTAAAACGATTTTGAGAATCCTTTTTTCCTGCTCCCATCATCGTTGATAATATTGTACCATTTTCTTCATCGAAAGTCAAACTTCCATCCCAAGAATTTAACAAACTTGAAGAAAAAACATTCTGATAAATATATAATGGTTGAATCCATTCTAATTGAATACCTGAGCTACCAAAAGAAAAACCAATAACAGAAACTTCTTTTCCATTATCTTGTAAAAACATAGAAGGTGGAATAAGTTTGTGGTCAGAATCAAGCGTAGGATAATATTTTAAATTAGTTGCTCCAGTAGCAGAACTTCTTGTATCTTTTCCAAAAGACATCATCCAATTAATATTATCTACAAATGAAGTTTTTTTATCAGCATAATGATATATTACATATGGGTCTTTATAATATTGCGGGTCAATACCTGATGTATTATAAGAAACTCTTGTAGCTCCATCAAATGTAGTATATTCATCTGTTCTTCTAACTGGAATTGGTAAATAGGTATATAAAGAAATATCTATACCTTTTTTTTCACCACCAGTATTTTCAACCAATTTATCTACTTCAACTTTTCCATCAACAGTTTTATCTTCACTATCTGAATTATCATATTTCTTCAAATTTTGAATATTAACAGCATTTGAAACTTTACCTTGTAAGATAAAATAATTCAAATCTTCCATATTATGACTATTTAAAATTAATGTAACCGCACCAGTTTTCTCATTTATTTCACCAATCTCAATAGCATTCTTTTTATTTGCTTCATAATAATCACCATTAAAGCTATACCATTTATAAGATATTTTACTAATATATTTCTCAGTCACATCTTTATTTTGATAATCATATACTTTTGGAATAATAGTTACACTATCTTCTGTACTGGTAATAGCAGGTTGTTTATTATCAAATTCAAGAGTAAAGGTAAAATCTGTTCCATTCGTTCCAACAGGTCCAAATACCATTGAAAATTCTGCTGTATAAGTTCTATTATTTTTTGTAATAGTGCAATATACAGTATTATTAATTGCGGACTGAGTATAATATTCTTTTATTCTAAAATATTGTTGTGTTGAGTCCGCTTCTTCTGTACCTGCGGCCTTATTTGGTTTAACTCCATAACGAGTAATTTTAAAATAACCATCTTTAATTTCAACTTGAGTTCTATTCTTTTGATAGTAAACTTCTCGCTCGTCCCAGTTAGTTACTTTTGTATATTTTTTAGTGGTGTTCGAATATGTAAAATAATCAACTGTTTTTTTATTCCAATCTTCTTGAGTAACATTTCCAACCTTATCATAAAAGCTATAATCAGTATTTTCTGTCGGACGATAAATCATTGTATTCTCTAAAGGAATTGACCAAGTAATTTTTTCTGCAGTATCGAGCTCCGCAACACCTGATACAATAGATGTATATTTAGCAGTTAATATTCTTGACTTAGTAGCTTCAGAAGAACTCATAATTTGACCAGAATCATTATAGATACGATAGACTCCATTATATCCACCTTCACCATCATCGCAAGTGATAGTAAGACCTTTAATTAAATCTATTGTATTTTCATCTGGAACCATATTCTCATTTTCAAATTTTAAATCTTCACTAATATAATCATGGATTTTTTCTAAATAAGAATTTTTTAAATTATCTAATTTCTCTTTTTCTTCATCAGTTCGTTTATCTTCTGGTTTATTTTCAATTTCAAGGATATCTTCATCATTAGCTATTAAATAATTATTAACGTATTCTCTTGACATACATTCTACAACAACTCTAAACATCTCAAAAGACTTTTTAGGATTAGGAGAATACTCTAATTCAAATTTATTTTTTTGTTCTATCATTTCAACCCAAAAAGCACCTGCTATTTTATCGGTCACACCTTGAGTTAAATCATATTTATACCAATGGACTATTGCCCCTGTTGGAATATCCTCTGCTTGGGCAACAGATTCAAAACTTCTTATTTTTTCATCTTCGCCAGTTGTTTCATGAACCCATCTAAGAATAATTTTCTTTTTATTTAATTTATTTAATTGTTCAGTATATAATTCTGTCTTGTCTAAATCTTCTACTGTAAAAGCTTTTTTAGTGCTATCCTTTTGATGCTCAATTTCGCTTTGTTTTGCTAAAGCTTCTTTAGTTTCTGGAGTCAAATGCTCTGCATACTTTTTTGAATCAAAAGTATATAATAAAACAGTATCTTCAGTAAAATCTTCTAAAGAATAACCAAAACTAACAAAAGGTTCTGAGACAAAAATATCATCAAAAGTAGAAGGGGCTAATAAGTTTTTACTTTTATCATAAAAATTTTTATCTTGATAAAGAACCACTCTAACACGAGTAATATTTACATCAGGGTCTAAATCAAATAGAAGCTTCTGTTCAAAGCCTACTTCAAATTTATATGGATCTCCAATCATACTTGAAGAATCTAATTTAAACATATACCAATCTTCTACTGTTTGTTCCGCAGTATTTTTCTTTTCGCCAAGAATGTCCACTCTAATACCGTAATTACCAAGTATAACATTTCTTTGAGATAAGTAGTTTTTAAACTTAGCTTTAACAAGCATCTTCTTATATGCTTTATATTTAATACCTTCATCTTTTTTGGTATCATCTTTTTCTTCTTCTAATTTTTTATTAAAATTATCTCCACTATCCCAAATAGTTATTTGAGTTTTTTCTCCATTAGCAATAATACCAGTTTCTCCAATAGAGCTGGAAATTAAATTTTGTGTAATATCTATATAACTTTTTTCTGGGTCATTAGTATTATAATCTTTTCTATCTTGATCATAACGCCCAGTAATTAACTTCTTATTATTATAATCTCCATTAGGAATATTGACATAAACAGAGGCACCATTACTGTATTTCGTTGATTCAGAATACGCTTTAAATGTAGATGAACCATCGGTAACAGTATATTCACCTTGCTCACTTTTTGAGTCATCAGTAATGGAGCATTTTACAGTTTTATCAAACTGTAAATTTTTAATTTGCTGAGCTGCTATAATATCCATAGCATCAAATAACTTTTTAATGCTATCATCTACAGTAGCTTGACTTCCATTCTCTGTTGCCATATTTAACTCCTTTCTCTCCAATTTCTATTATAACATAAAATTTTATCTGGGTCAAGTGTTTTTAATTGCCCAAAATAAAAAATAGGGATGAATTAAATGATTCATCCCTAAAAATAAATTAACGTTTACGATTTGCATATTGAGAAGCAAGATTAACAACATTATCAAAGGCTGAAAGAATTTCATCCCTATTAGTTGCATTTGGAAATTCTGCGGTAATATGAACATTTTGTTCAAGAACGCCATTATCTTTATTTACTGATGCGGCAAATAAAGAACCTAAACCTCCACTTGCGCTCATTGCATTTAAGTCAATCATATCTGAAATCTGACGAACTATATCTACAGTTTTTAAGAAGTTTTCAGTATCATCTTTATTAAGAACAATTTCTTTTTGATGTAACATGGCAAAACGACCTTCGCCACTCCAATCACCTGTATATCCACCAGTATCAAACTTACCATAGCTATATTTCTCTCTTACTTCAAAACGTTTATCCCAATATTTATTATATAACCATCCATTTTCAGCCTTTGCATTAATAATAGCTTGTGCTCCAGATACACCTTTTTCTTGGAGTTTTCTCGCTCTTTCTGGGTCATCTCCCCATCCAGAATGGTCTCCCCAAATCCAAATTGCTGCAGCTACACCTTCAGCTTTATCTGAATTATCTTTTTTCTTCTTTTGCTTCGGTTGTTTTGGAGTATCGCCTTTATTGCCTCCTCCATTAGTATCTCCATCAGAGCCTTTATTATCGCTTGTAACAGCTTTAAATTGAGAATGAGCTTGAACTACTTTTAAGAAAGACTCATATAATTCTTCATTTGATTGAACAATTGCATCAATAGAAGCACTATATTGATCTTCAAATGCTTTAACAGATTCTACCACAGTTTCAAAATCAGAATTAATCTGTGCTGCAGTATCATCCATTTCAGTTCGTAAATTATCCGAATCAGTAGTCATCTGAGCAACATCATTGCTCATTGTATTAGCATAATCATCCATAGTTGTTCCAGCTGCTTCCATAGCGAGCTCATTTTGAGCAGCATAATCGTCTGCGGCCTGACCAACTTGACTATACATATCTTTGGCAGCTTGATTCCAATTATCTTGGAGGTCTTCCATATTCTCATATCCAGTAGCAACAGATAACTGAGTTTGACTGAAATCACCAATGTATTCTTCATCTGCCATAGCCTTATTATCAGTTAATTCACCATAACGTTTTACATCATTTTCATACAAATCAGTATTATTAGATAAAACATTATTCATTTGAGAACCATAATAACCAAGCTGTTCTCCATAATATTTTTGTAAATTAGCTAAAGCGTCTTGATATTCTTTAGAACCAACTTCATATAACTCAGATAATTCAGCAATCTTTTCAGCTTGCTCTTGCTCCATCTTTATCATATTTTCCTGCAAAGTATTAATATACTCTGCATTCATTTGTTGCATTTCATGAAGCTTATCTTCATATGACTGTTCCGCTTCTGCTACTTGTTGTTCATCTGCGGTGTATACATAACTGAAATTACCCTCTGAATCTTTGGTCATGCGGACTTGTGACTTAGCATTTTGAGCATCCTCTAATGCCATTTCCGCAATCTTTAATTCATAACGTTTTTGTAAATATTCAAGGTCATATTCACTCATCTTTTTACTATCAGATTGCAATCCGTTAATTTCTTCTTGCAGTGAAGCTAATTCTCTTTTGGCTTTGACATTTTTTGTTTCATCAATAGACTTATTAATATCACGAGTTAATTTAGTTAATTGATAAATTTTTTCATACTGAGGGACATATTGTTCTTCAAGAGTTTTGTTTTGATCCCATTTTTCTTGAAGTGCGGCAATGCTACCTGTTAATCCACCTACTTTAGTTGAAAAATCATCAACCATATTATCAACATTATTATCAAATGCATCTCTGGCTGCTTGTAAAGCATCTTCCCAATTAGACATAAAATCTTCTTGAGCATTTTGCAGCTCATCTTCCATGTTTTTAATGGATTCATCCCACATTTTTACGTCTTCTTTATGACCAGCTTTCATAGCCTTATCTCTTGCGGCTTGAGCTGCATCAAGTTGCTGTTGAATCGAATCCATCTTAGTCTTACTTTCAGCTAATAAGTCTGTTGCCTGTTTTACTTTATTAGCATTGTAAGTCTTCATCATTTGAGATGTAATACCAAGAGATTTTTTACCAACAATATCAACAATATTACCATATGATTCAGTCATTGTTTGAATATGCTTTTGTTTGTCAATAAGACGATCCATCTTGTCGACGCCATCTTCAAATGCATCATCCATCTTTTCAAATACTTGTTGTCTTGCTTCACGAAGCTTTTTATTTATGTCCAAAAGATTAGACATTACATCTTGAATTTGTTTCATCTCATCATCAGAGAAATTCTCTTTTGATAATAAAGCAATGGTCTTTTTATCTCCTGCGGCCATCTTTTTCGCTAAATCGCCTTTGCCTTCAAGATTCTTGTGATTACCGTTATTAAACATATCATTCAAACCTTGAAGATTAATCTTTCTTTCATCAAGTGCATTTTGAGCTGTATCGCCAAGAAGTTTTATAGCCTCTGCGGCATCATGCGCACTATCATCAACTTTATCTAATAAGTATTCAAGATATTCAAGTTTTTTATCATTAACTTCAATTTTAATCTCCATAATATATTGAGTCTTTTCAAATCTTTGGTCATATAATTCATTTTCAGCATCAATAACATCTTGAGCCTTATCAGCGATTAATTCATTGGTTTCTTCATACTGTTTTAACCAACCTGTAAAACCTTCATATTGTTGTTTAGCGGCTTCAAATCGAGCCTTTGCAGCTTCATCATCTGTAGTATGCTGATTAAATTCTTTAACTGCATCATTATATTTTTTGACAGCAGCTTTCATTAATTCTTCATAATTAGTAATATTACCATTCTTATCGAATAAAGCACTCTTGCCAAGATAATTTTGAGCTCCAGAAGCAACAGTTTGCTGATTGCCATTTGAATCTGTATATTTAGTTTTTCCATTTTGAAGTCGTTTTTTATCTATTGCTAAATTCTTTTTTGCTGCTTTTAAATATTCTTTTTGCTTTGCAATAATTTGTTTCTGTTTAGCTATTTCTTGATCCATTAACTTAACTTTAGAAGTTCCATAGGCTCTATCTTTTGCTTTTGAAACTTTATCATATTGTTTTGTTAATGAATCGAGTTGCTTACTAATAGTGTGATAACGTTCTACTTCATCTTTTGGCTTTTTCATTTGTTCGGAGTTACGACGAGCGGCTCTTCCGCCACCGCCTCCACCGCCACGACGGCCACCTCCTCCGCCACGACGGCCACCTCCTCCGCCACCGCCTCCTCGAGCGGCTCTACCACCACTACTATTGGCGTGAGAAATATTACCACCAGAAGTCTTATGAGCAGATTTAACTTGTAAAGCTGGTGCTGTTAAGGTTTTTTCCTCAGTCTCTTCTTGCTTTTGAGGTGTTACATGAACAGTTGGAAAAGACATCTTTAAAGGAATATCTCCTAATTTTTCAACTCCACCTTTATCAGTTTGTTTAATATTTGTTACGCTACCTTCAGCAGTTACCATATCTGTAGTAGCATCCCAACCTACAGCTTGTTTAGTATCACTGGCATCAACTTTTTGAGTAACAGCAGTAGAATCTAATGATAAATTATCTGCCATTGCATCACCAGTCGTACCTGCACTTGCAATAGCATCATTTAAAGACTGGTCTAATGGAGTCAAATCAACATCAATACCCATTCCAGACAATTTAGATTCAATATCATCTTGAGCCATGCCTGCCATTTGCATTGCCCAAACTAATTGCTGAAGATATTGTTCATCCTGAAGTTTTAGTTCTCCTTCTGGTAAATTAGCAGCCCAATCAGCAATTTCATCAGCAGATTGACCTAAAATATCTGTTACACCAGCATCATCTAATTGAATAGCAATTTCTTTATCTGCTGCCTTTTGTAATCTAACTAAAGCGTCTTCATCACCCTCCGCAGCAGCTTTAATATCATCTAAATTATCAATAACAAAGTCATCACCAAAAGCATCTTCATTAGTATTTAATAATTTAGCTGTATTTTTTCTTAAACTTGCAAAAGTATCTGATAAATCTTCACTTGCGGCAATTTGTTTCTTAATAACATCTTTATTTTCTTTTCCGCATCTATTTACTTCATCGAGAATATCTTGATAATCATCCCAATTATCATATAAATCTTCAATACCTTCATTTAAACGCAAATCTCTTGTAGCTAAATCAGTTGCCATTTCTGCAGCATCTGCTTCGCCAGATTGAACGCTCTTCAAAGTTTGAACATAATCTTTATAAGAATCTGCCATCAGCTGAATACGTTCAGCATCCATATCGTATTTCTCTGCATTTTCAGCCGCTCCGGCCGCAACTTGCAAATCATACATCGCTGCATTCATTTTTTCTTCATTTCCACTATTTAATGCAGCTCTATAATTATTTAATGCCTCTGTACAAGAATCATAATTACCTGCTAAAGCTTGTAAAGCTTGTCCATACTCTTCAAAAGAAATACTATCTCCTTGAGCTTGCATTTCTCTGTATGCATCATTTAATTGATTTACTGAATCGCATGAATTCAATAGTGCTAAATCAGTTGAATGAATTTGTGCTTCATTTGCAGCCATTAAATCATTCAATGCAGTTTCAGAAACTCCAGTAGCATCTAATGCTTGTTGGACTCCATCCAAAGTAGCTTGAATATCAGTACCATTCTTAATACTATTTTGCCACTCTTCAATTTGACCTTTATTAACAACTTCTTGGTCTCCAATAGCAGTTAATAAATCTAATTGCTGTTGAAGAATAGAACTATCAAAATCTGAAGCTTGTCCAGTTCCACCCGCGGTTTTAAGTTTATCAACATTACCAGAATCAATGGTATTTTGGATTTGACTATTTTCATCTCTTAATCCTTTATTTTGCTCTTGGAAAGCTTTAGTATAATCATCCTTTAAAGCTTGCTGTAAAGCTTCTGCTCCACCTACTAATTTATAAGTACCATCAAGCATTCGAGCAAAATAATCTTGATATTCAGCATCTAACTTATTAAAATCATCTGCGGAAATAATATCTCCATCTGATAATTTATCAATTACTTCTTTATTTTTCGCATACTGAGAAGTTAAATCTTTAGTTGCATTTCCGGCTCCACTCATTGCATCAATAAAGGCTTGAAGCTCTTCTGTTGTTGCATTAGTTTCAATACCGGCATCGGATAATGTTTTAGCAAATTCTGATGGAGTAGTAGAATCAAAAGGAATATCAGTAATTACATTAGCAAATTCACTAACTTTATCAGTTGGTAAATCACTTAATAAATTCTTAGCAGCTTCTAATCCCTCAGAACCTTCATTTTTAAAAGCTGTATTAAGAGCATCTCCAATAGCCTTTTTCTCATTTACGCTTAATTCTGATAAATCAAGACCACCTTTTTCTGGATCCATTGCGTCTTGGACCGTCTTCATCCAACCCTTGCCAATATCTCCCCAAGCATCATTTTGGTCTTGAATAGCTTGCTGGATTGCGGAAATCATTTCTTGACCGGTTTCATATCCATATTTTTGTGCAGTTTCATCAGAAATTTTTCCATCTTTGCCATCACCAAACATATTATCTATAAAGGCACCTTCACCTTTAGTTCCATCTTTGGCAGTAGCATTTTTCATTTGCTCTTTTAAAGCAGCGATTTCACTTTGTGTAGCATCTAATAAATCTTGAGATGTCAAGAAAGAAGCCATTGCATTATCAGATTTTTGTTGAGATTCACTCTTTTCAGAACCATCTTTATTTTTATTTGATTCAAGTTCACTTATTTTATCTGATAAAGCATCTAATGAAGCAGTAAACTTATCTGTAGCTTCAGAAGCCGCTACTAATGAAGCAATAACTTCTGCTTTGATAGTATCAGTTGTTGCCTCACCATCATCTCCAGTTTTCTGAATCTCTACATCTCCATTACGTTTATAATCAGTAACTTCATAATTATCATCTTTATCAAGACCTGTTAAAGAAGCATACTTAGCCATTGTTTCAATAGCATTTTTAGTACCAGTATCACCTGTTATTCCTTCTCTATCAGTAATGTTATTTAAAGCATCTTTATAAGCATCATTATATGCATTTTTATAAACATCTCCACCAGATTCAGATAATACATCAGCATATTTACTCTTAGAAAGTTCTGGATTATTAGCTATTAGCATATTTGCTAAAGCTTGATTCTCAGTATCTTTTGTTTTTGCATTTACTGAAATAGTATTCTGCAATTCTTTTAAATCAGATAATATTCCACTAGAAGAAAGAGTCTCTACCACATCTGGTAATTCAGTAGTTAATTTCTCTTCACTAACGTTACCATTTTTAAAAGAATCAGTTTCTTTAATATTGTCTTTCATATAATCTACCATTTCATCGGTAGTTTTTCCAACTAATTCTTTTAAATCAACAACATTATCTTCTACAGCATTACGAAAATCATCACCAATCGGTTCACCATATAATTTATTAACTATATCTCTATAATCTTGTTGTTCTTGTAAATCTCGTTTATTTTGATCCGTTTGATAAACTGCAGCTTGAGCATTAATTTTTTCTTGATTTGCATCATGAGTAACTTGCTCTCTTGCCCAATCATGAATTGCTAATGCACCATTTTCATCTCTATAAATTGCACTTTCACCAGCGTCATTTGTCATAGAAGCTAATTGAGGAGCATTAGATAAAATATCTATAACAGATTCATTAACGCCTAATAAGGCATCTCGCCATTCTTGTGTTCCTTGAGTACAACTACTAAGAGTTTCTAATACTGAATCATATCCACTAAAAGCACTCTCTAAATCCTGTGCGGCAGTTTTTGCATCTTGCAAACCCTGTTTAGCTTGATTTGCAGCTTCAGTTGCTTCTTCTAACTGCTCTTTTAAAGTTATAGGTCTATTTGCTACAGCAACTACTATAGCGATAGTAGCGGCCAATGCCGCTAAACCTGCTGTGACAGTCAAAGCAACTCCAATAGTACCTGCAATTGTAGTTACTACTCCAGCAATAGCAGAACCTAAAGATAAAAGGCCTCCCTTTAAAGCGCCAATTAATCCAGATAAGCCTCCAAAGGTAGTCTTAATTTGAACAATATTAGAAATTACTATTGGGGCCATTGTTAAAATAGTTCCTAATAGCCCAGTAATCCTTTCTCCCCAAGACATATCAGAATTACTTAAATTACTAATAGCACTATTTAAATTAGTAACAACCATTATAGTTGTAGTAATTGTATTTGCAACTGTAACAGCCTTTTGTCCAAAATCAGCAAAAGAACCAGCTGTATCATTAATGCTATCACTAACATTTTCGCTACTTTCAACATAATGATCATTTTGTTGACTTGCTTGCTCAAGTTGTTGACCTGCTAAAAAAGCTTGATCTCCGAGATCTTCGACTGCAGCTCTTGTTTTCTTTGTTCCAGGAGTTTTATTCATAATATTATCATTAGCTTCATCGGTAAGAGATTGAATATGTTGCAGATAAGTAATCATTTCTTGTAAATCTTTTTTTGAAGGTTTAAACCATTTTCCAGTTTCATCTTTACCTGCTTTTATCATATTTTCAGCTTTTTCAATTGTAGCCATTAAATCTGTAGAACTTTCATCATTTAATTGACTTTCAATTCCCATTGCAGCATCTTTCATTCTGGAAAAGCTACTTTCTAATGGTGCTAAAGATATTTTGCTTGCTTCATCTACATTACTTTTAATTTGCTCACTGGTCTTTTCTAATGATTCTAATACATTAGAAGAATTAGCTTTTAATTTTCCAACAGATTCCATTCGAGAAGTAAAATTATCTAATTCATTATTAGCTCCAGCAACGCCTGCTCTTCTCATTTTTCCTGCTAAAAGCTCTTGTTGATTTTTTACTTGCCTTTTTGCAGCATCTGCGGCCTTACCAGCAAGAATAACTTCTTGGCCTAAAGCACTATTAATATCTAAAAGTCCTTGAAGTTCTTCTTTTCTTTCAGCACTTATTTGATCTGCTTTTGCAATTAATTGATCTTGTAAATTAGCTTGAGTGCTATAAACTGTATTCATAGCTTCTCCAGTACTACTATCTACAGAATCACTTGTCATTTTACGAATTTGGGTACTTGCATCTTGTTTTAATTGAGTAGAATTTTCTTTTGCAGCACCAGTCATAATTCTAATGTTTCCTGCTAAACGATTAATTTCACCTGCAATTTCTTGGCTAAATACCGTTGTTAAAGCAGTTCCTACTAAAAAAATAACACCTCTTAAACCGCCCATAGAATCAATAACATCATCAATAGCATGTAAAGCATCTTCAGCTCCATTCAATAAAGTGATAAAGAAATCATCATTAATTAAATCATTCCAAATTGCTTCCCATGCAGCTCTAACTCTTTTTTGAGCAGCTTCCCAAGATTCTGCATAAATTTCAGCTTGTTCATCAAGAGTTCCATCAGCATCTTGTGCAAAAGCAAGATTCTGTTTCATATCATCCCAATGATCCATAAGTGAAACAAGTTTTGTATATTGCATAGTACCTGCGGCAGTCTCTGCAAAAGCCATCTTTTGTGCTCTTGATAATCCGCCCCAGTGGTCTGCAGTTTCATCAAGAATGGTATCCATATCTTTCATGTCACCATTAACATCAATGATATCAACACCAACTTTTTTTAACGCATTAGAATATTTATTTAAGTCTACTCCATCTTCAAGAGTATCTCCTAATGTTACACCTTGGAAACGAGAGAAAATGGTTTTTAAAGAGTTACCAATTTCAGTTGCAGACTGTCTTGTATTAGCTGTTAAAGTAGTTAATGCAGCGGTTGCATAATCATAACTTAAACCGATTGTATTACCAATACCGGCAAATTGTTGAAGTCCTTCAGCAATTTCTGAACTACTTGATGCGGTTGCCGCACCTAATTTAGTAATAATATCAGCATAATGCTCAAGAGATTCTGAGCCATCATAAAAGTTATTCCAAATAGCTGTCAAATATGAAGATACTTGATCTACACTATCTCCAGTAGCCTGAGCCATTTTAATAGTTGTTTCAGTTCTCTTAGCAACTTCATCATCATTTAAACCTTGTTGGAAGAAAATTAATGAAGCGTCTGAATAGTTCTTAGTTGTAGTAGAAAGTGCTTGAGCGGCTTTGTTAGCTTCTCCCGCAAAATTTGCCATATAATCAGAACTATTTCCAGTTACAATCTGAATGTCTGTTAAAGATTTATTCAAATTCTGAGCATATGAAAAAGCTGATTGCAAAGAACCTAAAAATCCATGTAACATACTAGATGATAATTGCCATCTTGCAGTATTAGCTAAACTTGTTTTAAATTCATCTAATAATTTATTAGTTGTTTTTAAAGGTACTTCTGCTTTTTGAATAGAAGTAGCTAAAGATGCAAATGCTTGATCTCCAGCAGGTCCTAAGTTTGATAAAGCTTTTCTATATGTTTCAAGAGATTTTCCACTCTTGGATAAAGATTGACTTAATGTATCAAGATTTAATTTGCCTGTATTTACATCTGTTGCAGCTTGTAATTTATTCTTTAAATCTTGTGCGGCTTTTGCGGCTTCTTTTAATTCAGAAGTCATCATAAAACCGTTAGTATTATTAGGTTTGTTTAAAGTGGCTAATTTTGTTAGCTGTGATTGCAAATCCTGTATCTGCGCTTTTGCCTGGCCAGTATCAGCTGTAAAAGCGAGACTAACATTTAATTGTTTTGCCATCTTCAAATTTCTCCTTTCTCTCCAAATATAAGTTTTTTTATTTTGCAAAATAAAAAAAAGGAAGAGAGTTAATTAAAACTCTCTTCCTTTTAACTCTATTTTTCTTAGAAGATACTCAGGATATATTATCCTAATTTGGTTAATACATCTCTTACCAGTTTAAGATTCTCTGGATCTGCCATTTTCTTTTGAATTTGAGTTGCATCAAAATCTAAATTAGAATAATCTTTAGATACTGCTTCTAAAATACCTAAAACAGAATTATTATATGTATAAACCGCATCTACAGTCTTATTAATTCCATCAATAATAAAATTATATTCATCTTCTGGAATCTGAGAAATAATATCTTTAATAACACCATTCTCTTCTAAAAGGTCATATAACTTAGGAATATCTTCTTTTTGCTTTTCAGTAAAAGAAATATTAGTATATGCCATAATCATTTCTAATGTACCAATTACCTCAATTTTAATTGGATTAGGAAAATTATTTTGGTCATGTGCACCATTAATTACTCTTGCAATTAAATCTAATTTTTCATTAACTGGTAAATACTGTTTAATTTCAATTTGATTATTATTTATAGTAATAGTTTTTACTTCGTTTTTTCTCTTGAGAGAAAGTTTTGTAAAACCAATTTTTGCCATCTATATAGCCTCCTTAAAACTCTTCTTTATATAAAATATAACATATTTTTTTAGTTTTGTCAAATATTAACTTATATTAGTCATACCAACAGTATACTGATTATTAAGAGTATTACTATCTACAGTAACTCTACCTTTAATATGAACTCTTGATTTTCGATTTTCCATTAATTTAGCCATTCTTTCAGTATATGTAACAAAACCATCTGGAGTTAATAGATATTGATTTCCTTGCTCTTCAAGGTGTAAAATTTTAAAAAGACATGACGCTAAACCATAATCAGCTAACATATTATAATCATTACTACTGGTTTTAACCCAATCTTCATTTGCATTATGAACATCTTGATCTAACTCATGTAATAATTCAAAAGTTTTATAAGCTGAAACCGCGAGCCCATCAGATGCATCAAACTCACTAATAGAAACACTTGTATTTTTATTTTCATTCCAAGGTTTTTGATTTAAACCAGCTTTAGCCTGAATATTTAATGCAGATAAACTTAACAAAGTATCATATCCTTCATCAGTAATAATAATTTGTTTAGAACTTCCAGAAGCTGAATCCATATCAGCTAATAATTGACTAATTGTTGAATTAATATATGCATCACTACCTGCTGGCTTATATGTAATAGGAATATTTCCTATATTTGGAATAGAAATATCTAACATCATTAAATCTTGAATTAACTGTCCTCTATGACGACCTTGAGACACTTCTCCTTGTAAGTTCAAAGAGCCTGTGTTTAAAGTTGTAATATTAGGAATCTTTTGAGCTTTTAACCATTCAACACCTAAATCTTCTACTAAATTACCTTTAAATAAATTTAACTGTTTAAACCAAGTAGATAAAGTTTCTTTACTTAAATCTCCCATTCCGCAAGCAGAAATGGCTTCATCAATTCTATCTAAATATTGAGATGGTATTCCATCTGCTCCGGCTCCAGTTAAAGCACTATTAGTAGATTCAATAGCTTGTCTCAATGCACTTAATTGATTATTAAGTCTTTCATAATTAAAAGAACCATCTTTATTTTTTCCACTATAAGTTGAATTTAATAAAGTAACTAATTTAGTGATAACTTTATCTAAAGTTTGATTTTCATCTTGGCTATATTCAGATGGAAGTGAGTTAATTGCGCCTGATTTAAATAAAGCATTAATATTTGCATATTTATTAGCAGCTCTTTGAGTGGCTTGCTGTTGAAACATTTGAATTTTAGACAGCTGGTATTGTTGAATCGCATCTAAGTTTGGAACTTCGACATTATTTAATTCAACATATTTTCCCCAAAATGGCTCTCTATTTTTATAGACTCTATTTATATTTCTTTTAAAATCTAACATTTTTTCTCCTTTAACGCAAAATAAGGGGAAATATAGTTTCCTATATTTCCCCTATAAATTAAAATGTTAATAAGTTATGTGCATCCTCATGCTCTGTGCTATGACGATGAATATCTTGAGAACCTGCATCCTCAATAATCTGAATAGCTGCCATAACTTTCTTGCTATGGTCGAATCTTGTATAATCTGGGAATGCATCCATAGTAAATGTAAATGTACTTGGGTCTCCAGAAGAAGCCATAGTGAATGTAAAGTTAGACTGAATCTTGCAGTTTGGAATGATGAATTCAGCTGGCATATCTACTCCGTTTTGATCACGGAATAATGTAGAAGCTTCAAGATAATAGTTACCACCAAATTTATCAGCAGTAATTTCAATCTGTTTAGCATTTCCTTTACGTTCTACATAGTAATCAACAAGAACGCTATCAAACTCTGGGAAATCAGATTTAATATTATAGTCTGTATGAGAAGCTGGTGTAATACCAGTCTTATGGAATTCTTCTTTTTCAGCTTTTGTTAATTCTGCATAAGTAGGATGAGTTGCAACTCTAATTGTATAGCTTCCATCTACTCCAATTGTAACATTTTCATGTACTGGAATATAAGGCTCAGAAACGATTTCACCATCTTTCATAAGCATTACATAAGCCATTTCCTCTTTTGCCGCTTCAAACTCGCCATCTGCAGGCTGAGTTCCAAAATAAGGTTTCTGAGAAATCTTAATTGTCATCTCTTTTTCATTAACAGAAACTTCACCTTTGTCTACTGTTTCAGTAATATGCTGATAGATTGGCTTTCCATCAGTAGCTTCAATAAGTCCTGCACCAGATAGAATCATGAATCCTTCTGGAGAAATTAAAGCATCTTCCATGGTGAATGTTACAGTACGCTCACCTTCCCATGCTACTAAACGAGCATTACCACGACCACCTTGTGCATATACAGTGGTAGCTGCACCTTCCATACTGGAGGTCTTCAATGTATCGAAATAAATTACAGGTTCATTTTTATAGAAAATTTTATTTCCGATCTTTTGTGCAGATTTTGCTCTTAAAACAACATCACAAATTTCACGAACACCAAATTTCATAGTGCATTTTCCTCCTTTTAATATTGATGAATATTTTTCATCCAATTGTCTGGTTGAGAATCAGGTTTGCCACCCGCTAAACGAGTCCGCACATCTAAATCCCAATTCATATATAGTGAATATCTCTCCATGAGATCATATAATTGAAACATTGTACAGTTTACCAAGTCTGTTACAGGCATTGGTAATCCAATAGATAGAATAGAAAGATATAAACTAAATATACTCGTGTTTGCGGAACCATTCTGGGCCGCAACCCTTTGTCTCCCCCTCATTAACTTCTCTGCAATTTCTCTGGCTTTATCATTTGCTGGGTTAAAAGCCTGTTGGTCCATTGGTCCACTTTTGGAACATGTAACCTCTCGAATTGCTGCTTGAAGAAAATCAAAATTATTTTCATCAATAGCTACATTTCCTTCTTTGCTCTGAAAAAGCAATGATTGCGGAGTAAACAAAACTTTGTCATATTTAGGAAAAAACAAAGTTAAGACTTGAAGGACGCTATGTTTTTTCTCCATAGATTCTTTATCCCTCATTACTGTCATAAATATTTGAAAATTATTTATATCGTCTAAAGCACTTTTGTCCTCTGTGACGAACATACTTTTATAAATAGATAAGCACTGTGAGCCTGTAAAAAAATCATTTTCTCCAATTAACCCTATCTCTTTTATTGTGGGTTGATGCAATGTCAATTGACACTCTGGAATAGGATAATCACAACCAGTCATTAACGCTAATCTTGTATCCATTTTATCATTCCTTTAGGCCATGTTGTTTTTTATAATCACTTAAAAAAGAAATATTATCTTGCGGATTAGGCATTCCCTTTTTATCTTCCTCTCCATGAATAGCAGAATACATTAAACATAATCCACCAAATTCATCTGTTAAAATAATTTGATTTGCGCCTAAAAATTCTAAATCGCCAATTCCTGTTAAATGCTTTTTGTCTAACATAGAATCAAGCTCTGCCGCAATCCTATAAGGTCTTAATTGGAAATCTTTTAATTTCCACTGATCAAAATGACATATGATATCAAATTCAATAATATTATCTCTAAATTCAGGGTTAGTGGCATTTGTACTAAAATTATCAAAATTAATCATAATGTAATTTAATACGCTTCCATCAACAGTTAATTTTGGTACTATTTTTATATTTTTACCAAATAACATATTAGATTGCTCAATGGTTAAGTTAGGCTTATCTAAGGCATCTTCAGTTGTATAATATAATAATTTTTTCAATCTATCACAACTTAAAACTTTGTCTGTAATAATACCCATATCTTTCTCAATAGAAAGAAAACTTGATTTAGGTAAAGAAAATCTTTCTACTTTCATCTATATAATCTCCTTTTTCACTCAAAATAATGATTCAACGACTATTGTCTTTGAATAATTACCATACTTCAATTCAAATTGACCATGATAAGACTTAAACCAAATAAGTTTAATATGCATTGGGTCTTTAGGATCAACTTTAAATTCAACTGGATACTTCTTAGTATCAACTGACCAAGCTTCAGCCCCACTATTAAATCCTTTACAATAATATTCATAAGGTTGTTTAGGTTTAATAAATGTAGGTCCTTCTATAGCCATACTCATTAAATCTTTATTTGGATCTATTGGGTCAACTTTTAATCCACCAACAATTCCTTTTTCAAGGTCATCTTCGGTTTCATTTATATAATATTCTACAGCTGTAACTTCTAAAATTCCAGGAGTAGAAATCCAATCAACAGCTTCAACTCTCCAACAAATAATTGGACCGCCTTCTTCTCTACTTTGAAGATAAAATTTTTGGTATCTTCTAAAGAAAGATAAAGTTTCTTTGTTTCTTGGAATATAGATATCTAATGAATAATTTGGAGTATCTACACTTATTTCATGCTTTTGGATATAATTAATTTTAGTTTCAACTGGACCACGAATTGCGGCATAGGTTGAATGTTCTCCATTTTCATCTTCCCAATTAATTTGATGAGAACATTTTCTAATTTCTCCTCGAAAATATGCTCTTTCTTCTAATTCTTGAAGATATATCATCCAATAAGTATTAGTTCCAACCCATTCAAAAACATCTCCAGGATGATAATTGTCCTCATATGGAACTGAAACAATTTTATCATCATAGTCCATTTTGTTTTTATCTGGATTAATTAAAGCTCTACATATTTCTTTATTGTTTAAATGATTCACATTTGGATAAATTGTACTATTATCCATGTTATCAGTACAAGCAATTCTCTTAATTGTACAAGCTTGGTAAGAATACAATAAAGCCCTATCTAAAGACCTTTTTTTATCAGCTATCATTCTATCTTGCTGTAAATAACCTCCACCTTGATGGAGTCTCAAAATTTGATCTTTTAATCCATCTAAATTAGAAGTTGTATTCTCTTTCTCTGAATCATCTGGACGTTCCTGCGTTCCGTCATATCTATCAAGGCGGCCCGTCATTAAATTTAAAGAAGTGTTGCGTTTTATTTTCTTATCATAACCTGACATTAGTTTAGTTCCTGTAAGATATTAATACACTCAAAAATAGTCTTACGATACAACTCAAAATTTACCTCTTTAATTTGCAACCCTTCTAATTTACTTAATAATTGTAAAAAAGTAGGACTGATGAAAAGTTCATTCAATCCCGCAATCTCCAATGTTACAGTTTGTAATTGTTTATACCAATCTTCGTCATTTTCTCTCATTGGAATTAATTTCCAAAGCTGGTTGGTTAAACGACGAACAGTCTTCTGAATAGTTTCTTGAGAGAATTCAATCTCATACTTATCGCAAAGCACTTTTTTCCCTCAATACAGACCAATTTGACTCATAGTGTCCATCTTTGTCTTTTTTACGTCTCTTATATAATCTTTGCATATGAAAAGAATCTCTTCTTGATTCTTCCAAAAGAGAAAGTAATTTTTGAAGATGGTTTGCTTGTGAAGTCATTTTAAAATCAGAACCAGAATATTTCATTCTGGTATTTTCAATAGAAGTAACCTGTCTCTGAACCCAACCTTGTTTCATTAAAAGAGCCAGGATATTTATTTCTTCAGAAGTAAGCTCTTCCGCAAAAGCGGATTTTTCTACTATAACATCTGGAACGTCAACAGTATTATCTGAAAGGTCATTCCAAATGACACCAATAATAAAATCATCTGGAAGGACTTCATCCTCTTTCATCTGAACAACTTTAATTTCATAGCTGTCCAGATTCTTACGAGGAAATTCAAACCCTGGAATGGCTTGAATAAGAAGTCTTTGAAGATCTTTTATAGTGTCTTCTGGAGTTAACTCCATATACATATCATCAGTGATTTTTCCAAGAAAGCAATTATATATAGCTGAGAAAGGTGTTCCTTCTGCCATTTATAATGTCCTCCTTTTTAATTATTCACTTTTAGTTTCAACTACTTTATATTTAGGTGTAGTTCTACGAGCAGTTCCTTCTTGTGCGGCAGGCTGTACTCTACGAGTAGGTGCGGCACCAGATGTATTAATGCCAGTAGAAGGCTTTTCAGCAATCTTCTCTTCCTCTACATGACGAAGCGCACTATCAACATCAAAACCGGTTTTTTCTTTTAAAGCTCGTCTTTTATTCAAATCAGTTAATGGAAGACCTACTGCCATTGTTTTGATTAAATCAATAACGCCAATAGGAGCAAAGTCAAGTGCATCCAAGAAGGCATCCAGAGACCCTGTTAATAATAAATCACGAATCTGTGCCTCAGACATATTATATTCTGGCTCTCTATTGACGTTTAAATCAGTAGTAACCTCTTCTTCCAAAATCTGTAGAAAATTTTCAAGAAGTTCTCTTCCGCCACTCTGATATGTTAATTTTTCTAACTCTCCGAATGGGATTCTCTTTGTTTCTCCTGGCGCAAATTCTCTACGAAGGTTTGTTTCAGGAATTCTATAAACAACAACACTTGAACTTCTATTCTTTACGTTATACATTGTGTTTTCAGTAATCATAATTAATCTCCTTTTTCTCCAACTAAAAATAAGGGGAGAGGGAGACTTACGTTCCCTTCTCCCCTAATAATATATTACGGTATTTTATTAAGCTAAAGTTCCAGATTTTCTGCCATCATAAGTAGCAACTTTTCCAGTAACTCCATCAAGATCCCAAGTATACATTTTACCAAGTAATGATGTATCACAGTAAGCGCAAATGTTATTAGCAAGAATACATGTTACGCCGACTTTCTTATATACTTGAATTTCACGAGAACGGTCATAGTTGTTAAATTCATCAACAATTGTGCCACCCTCAAAAGCAACTTTAACAGGTTTTCCATCTGCTCCAGTTGGGATAACCCAAGCATATCCAGGATCGATGCATTTACGAGTATTAGTTTCATCCTCAAAACCTTGCTCAAGAATAATAACTTTAGTGCCTTTATAGTTAGCTAAACGTCCTGTATTCCAGAGTTCAGTCTTCATGGCTTCTGTATATCTCCATGCTTCCTGTGGAATCATACGAACAGCAAACTCATATGTGCAATAGATAGTAGGTGTTCCATAAGCAGCTGCAATAGTAATAAGTCTATCCATAGCAGCTTCATCAAATCCATTAGCAGCAACTCTATTTGCTGGTGGAAGCTGATTAATAGATGCTTTTAATGCAGATGCAATTTCTTTATAGATTAATTCATCCATACCATCCATAATAATTTTTGTAACTTCAGCGAAGTCAACACGTCCATCAAGGAACTCCTCAAATCCAATCTGAGCAGCGCCTCCAATAGCGCTTGTACGTACTTCGAAGCTTTCTGCCTCGGTTGGTCCGAGTTTGAATACTTCGTACATTCCAGCAAGACCTACTCTTGTGATGAACTGTTTAGCACGATTTCTGTTTGCTAATGGACGACGGAAAATAGGTTTGTCACCCTGTGCAAAAGTCTTAACCTCAGCAAATTGATCGTATTGCTGAATAACTTTCTTTGGAAGAACTTCATCAAGTGTTTCTTCAATCATAGAGAAGATTAAGTTCTTATTCTCTCTGTATAGGGAATAAGTACCTGCCAACTCATTTAATTCATTACGTAAAGTCTGATTCATAGCATCGTAGCTTAAAGATTGTCCATTAAAGCTATAAGCGGTAGGAGCGGAAGGATCAGCTTTAGCAACTGTTTTCATTAGAGATACAAGATTTTTTCTATCTAACATTAATATTATCCTCCTTTCCTTACGCTATACGCATAACTTTTACGCCCTTTTGGTTATCAGGCATTGTATAAACTTTAACTACTTGCCACTTCATTGCGCCAGCCGCATCAGCACCTTCTTTAGCTAAGATACCATCTTTAACACGTGGTGTTAATACGTCACCAACAGAAACTTCTGTTTCGCCAATTGTATTAGTTGTGAAGATATCTCCTACATTGGTCTTAAATACACGAGGTACCATTGTAGTTCCTTTAGGCATTTTTCTCTCACGATAAATACCAAGTCTCTTCCATGGATCGTTTGTCCATCCCATTTCATAGATATCAGCTACATCAGCTGTAACATCATCATATGTATATTCTACTGGAACTTGTTTCTTAGACTGACCATTTTCATCTAACTCATATTCTGTTCCTTTGTAAGTGAATTTACGTCCTGTTTCTGCATCTCCAGTAACAGCATATCTTTCACCATCAATAGTAACGGTCTTTCCTTCAATATCAAGAGAAACATAAGTATTAACAGTCATACTTGTTTTTCCCTTTTCATCTGTTCCATTCAGTCTATGCCAATCATGATACTCAATCTCAGCTTGCTCATAGTCATATGGACTATAGATACGAGCTTGATAATCATCCTTGTGCATTACGAATTCACAATCCCACTGTTTTGTTCCATCTAAGTGGTTTTTATATAATTTAATTTCATTGTAAACAAGCATCCATTCGCCATTGCCAGTGAAATTAACTTCTCCAATACCGTTATCATTTGCGGCATAATCATATTTTACAAACTGACCTTGCTCAAGCATGGTAATAGCTGGAGCTGCAGGGAGCTGTGCATAAATTTGTCCAGTTCTTTGAGCTGAAAGATGATTTGGTTCTACTTGACCGAATCCAAAATCAACATACTCTGCCTGAGACTTTAAGCCTGCACGATCTAAACCTGCGGTTAAAAAGTCTTTAAAAGCCATTTATTTATTCCTCCTTAATTAATCTAATGTTTCTGCAGTTTTTAAAACAGCCTGAACCCATGCTGGAGTTGATTGGTCTCCAAATTGAACATCACCAAGATTATAAGTTGTTGGTCCATTCAATGGGTTATCATCATTTTCAAGAGCTGAGAAATTAACTCTATTACGAACACAAATTACTGAAAGTTTAGATTCAATATCTTCTAATGAGTATTCGTCAATATGGTCAATAACATCTTTCTTATCTTCGTTGGAAAGCATATAGAAAGTCTTATCAATCATTTCCTGTTTCTTAACTCTTTCTGTATCGAGCTTAAACTGCTCAAGAGATGCGAGTTGGGCTTTTAAGGTAGAAAGTTGCCCCTCTAATGCAGAATATTCAGATTTTAGAGTTTGATATTCTGGTATCTCTTCTAATGAATATTGAGTTTTCTTTTTATCTTTTTTATTTTTTTTGTCCTCGTCATCTGACTCTGGGTCCTCTTTTCCTGGGTCCTTTGGGTCATCCTTCTTAGGATCCTCTTTAGGATCTTTCTTATCAGGATCCTCTTTTGGGTCTGCCTTTGGATCTTTCTTGTCAGGATCATCCTTTTTCTGCTCAGGATCTTTATTTTCAGGATCGCCTTTCTTAGCCTTTTCTTCGTCTTCTTTCTTTTTGAACTCAGTTTCAAAGGCCTCAACGTCAGCTAACGCAAATTGAACATCCTCTGATGGAGTATATTCAATATCCTTTACATTATCTGCAAACATAACCTCATTCTCTGCGTTTAAAGAAAAGTCTAATCTACTATACTTTTGGTCTGCTCTATTTTGAAGAACGGCATATTTTTGTCCTTCATCTTCACATACTCTTGCAATACTATATGTATCTTTTGTATGAGCATATAAAGCATTCCAAAGAGAGTCACCAACTTTTACTGCATAAGTAGTAAACACTTGCGTTCCTCCTTTATCTAATAAATTTTTCATTTCTTTTACCATAGAATTAAATTGAGTGGTAAAATTAGGATCAAAAGAAAATTGTACCTTTGGAGCTGTTACAGATGAACCTTCAAAACAAGGTTCAAAGTCCTCTCCAAGAATACAAAGTTTTTCCATAATTGCTTCATTGATAATGAAGAATTGCGGTTTTCCACTTTCATCTTTTGTCCAAGTTGCATTTAAAGTTTCTTTATGTAATTCCATAGATTCATTATTGCCCTTATCAATTACTCTTTGACATTCCGGGTATTGACCTGTCCACAAATATCCTTCAGTCATGAGGTATTTACGAACGGTTTGTCCATCATCTAAGAAATCTTGAAACCAAACCTTTGCGCCTAAATCTACAAAACCATAAGGTCTTGTTGAATCAGTCAACTTAAACTCTCCATTTGAAATGTCAATTTGTTTGTTATGTTGCTCAAAATCTCCAGTAGCCTTATTGTAATATCCTACAATTGGACTACCAGGAAGACTATTTGCAATTTTTCTTGCAACTTCTTCAGTAATGATACTACCATTTCTATTTGGTGTATCTTGAACATAACAAACTTTAATCTGACATTTTGAAATAAGAGGATTAAGAGGAGTGATATTTATAAACTCAATAGGGGTTTCTAAACTTACACTTGAGTGTGCCATCTTTAAACCTCCCTACATAGATTCTTTATTTTGAATTGTCTTTTCACTCTTCTCACTATCAGCCTTCTCAGGACGCCCAGCACCGTCACTTGTTTTTACTGTTTTAGTGGTAGAAGCTGTAGATTTTGTTTCCTCTGATGTTTTTTGATTTTTTGAATTACTATTTTGATTATTAGTACCCAAAATTGAGTCCGCATTTAAAGTAGAACTCATAAGAGGAGGAATCATAATCTCACTAAGTTTCAATACTTTATTCTCAAAGAATGCAGTATGAATAATAGAACTTTGTGAATGCCCCATAGCAATTTGCGGAAGCATCTTTGAGTATCCCATTTGAACTTGGTCTTTATACATTTTAGCTAAATTTTGATAATTATACTGAGTTGTTTCAAGCATATAAAATCTATAATTGTACTTCTTTTTATTGCTTCCCAACTGCTGTGTAATTTTATCAAAAAATGAATTAAACTGTAAAAGTAAAACTCGCATCGTAGATTCATCTTGAAGAATTGATTTCTCCAAAGATAAATTACTGTCTGTATTAAATAAGTTCTTTGAAACACCTAAAGAATTATACACAGTTCTCTCGACACGTTCCAAATCATCTGATGTAGTTGTGGTATTAGAATCAGCCATATCTTCAACTTGTACATCTGCGAAAGTTGTTAAAACATCAACTCCAATAGCATGTTGTAACATTTCAACAGCATTGTTATGAATATCTCTGGCTTCATCTACATCGAAAATCAAATCACCATTTTTATCAAGTGGTAATTTTTGTATAACGATTTTCAAAAGTTGTTGCATTTGTTTTCTTCGGTCTAAATCTTGTGCCGCATCCAAATCTAAGATTGCGGGAATCGCATTTATAAATAATGGTTGGTCGCCATTGTTAAAACAAAATTTAACCGCAGAGCCTGGCTCAAGAGTATACCAATAACCAGGACGCCAATTTAATTGTGTATTAGTATTAACTAAATGACTATCACGACGACCTAATGGATAATATTCTGTATCAGGCTCTAACTTACCTTGTTTATATAGCACATATCCCTTTTGGAACTCTTTAGGGAACATTCTTAGAATTTTCATTCTATAATTAACATCTCTAAAGTTTTCATCAAAAAAACGCATATCAAATTCAATTACTGGCATATCGCCAATATTAAATCTTGTTCTGCAATAATTAATCGGTAATTGTTGTAGAACTAATCCATCTCTTGATGGAGATATATACCCATAATAAGCTCCGTTCTTTACAACTTCACTGGCGATATCACCGCAAACCTTCTTAACATGTGAGTTATCAAGATAGCCCAAAATATTATTAAAATCAATTAAAGCTTTTTCAAAAGACTTTTCTGATTCATCTTTAATTTCCGGTGTTATATACCAATCGTATCTATATAGATAAGCAAAATAATCACATACCTTAGAATAAATACCATTTGTATTATAAAAATAATTAGAAATTTCTCTTATTAAAGGTAAATTCCTCTCACTAATGGCTTGAAGTATAAATGCCTTATTTCCAAAGTCATGTCGGATTTTAGGCATTGAACCCAGATTTAAAACAGCATCATCAAGGGTTTTAGTTCCAACTTTAATCTTTCCATAGTCTATTGGACCTTCATATCCTCGACGAGAATTAATCATATCAAAACCTTTTGACCGAATCTCTTCTTGTCTGTTACGCAAAAATTCACCTCCTTTTAATATCCAGCTTTTTTATAAGTCCAGATAAAACCATAAGCAGTCTTTCTTTTTCCTAATGCACAGGCTGAAATATTAGCGGGAGCTTTTCCAAGCATTTTTGCAGCTTGATTTACAGAATCATATTGCGTAATAAAATTCATATTTTTATCATATTGATAAACTGTTTTTTTATAAGTATCCTTTGGTGGAGTTAAAGAATCTTTTTTTTCAAAAGACCATAAAAATCCATAGGCGGTTTTTATCTTTCCATGTGCGGCTCTATTTACTTCAGAACCATACCTTTTACCTATTTCCCATTGAGCTTCATTAGTTGAATCAAATTTTCGTAAAAAATTTCCATCTTTATCATATTGATATACAGGTTTTTTCATCTTATCTGAAACAGTATTACCACCATCAGTAATATTATATCCATTTTCTTTTACAGATGTATGATAAAATCGTATCCAATACTGCTCTCTTTCATTTAATAAAGCATTATCACAATTTTCAATTAACTCAGGATGAAAAGAATCAATCCCATACTTATTAAAAGCATTATATAAAGCATATTTTCTTTCTTTGGCTTGCTGCTTATGTTGTTGCCATCGAACTTTATAATTTCTAATAGTCTGTCCAATATAAATAAATTCATTTTTTGAATTTTTTATTCCATAAATTTGCCCCATTAATATCCAGCCCTCCTCATTATATAATCATATGAAAGGAGGTTTTCTTCTGTATATGGAATTTCAATTAAGTTAAAATCATGTAGCGCACAAAAACGTCTTTTTTTATTATCATTAAACTGTTGTTGATAGAAACCTCTTTTGCCACCAAATTTTGCACTTGGCTCATAGTGTTGCTTTCCTTGATATTCAATAATAAAATCAATATGTCCATCATCATCAAATATGACAAAATCAAATCTTAAAGGTCGTCCACTTGAGCTCCGCAAATCTGGGAAGATATATTCCATCTTATAATCTAAACCCGACTCTTCTAATATTTCATGTATCTTACGTTCTCCAAAACTTGCATCCACTTTTTATTCACGCCTCCTCTACCATCATTATATCATATTTTTTAATTTCAAAAGATTGGAACCATTTAAAAATCATATCAGTTAAAAAAACACCATTCTTTAGCATTAAATTTCTTTTTCTTTTTCTTATTATCTTCTTCGTGTTTAATATAATATAATCCATATTCAAAAGCAGAAAATTTATCTTTTCTAATACCTCTATTTGCTTGTTTTAGAATAATATTTACACCTTCTGTTTCTTCACGAAGGTTCATCATTTCTTCCTTTAATATAGAAGTTAAGGTGAATGGTTTTAAATATTCTGCCCTTTCCTCAGGAGTCATGTTTTGACCAACCTTAGTTCCAAGTAATTTTGTTTTTGCAACACGTTCATCTATTAGCATTTTAACTTTTCCAGAAGAAAGTTGAGTTTGAGCATTCGCATGAGCTTCAGTATTAATTGGCGCATTTGCTTTAATTACATATAAAGCATCTTGCTCACAATTTTGAGTTCTATATTTCTTATAATATCCATCTTCATCATTATAAACGCCGAAATCTGGAAATAGTTCATTTGTATCTGGGTCTATTTGTGGTTTAACCAAATAATCTAATAGACCAATACCAAGACCATTACCATCAATAACAAGACGTTTAGCTTTAAATTTATAGAATAGTTTTTTTACTTTTATACACTGATCTTCAAAATGTTCATCACTTAATGTAAATATATTAACTAACTGCTTTAATGAAACTCCCTGCGGCTGTGGTGTAACTTTAAATACACAAACGACTGAATCGCACCCTTTACGACCAACATCCATCGACAGCACATAAAAGCCACCTTTTCCAATTCGTCCAGAGGCTTCTTTTTCTGGTTGTTTCAAAATCCTATTTCTATCAAAACTTTCTGAATTAAAGAATGCATCTTCAACCGTACCAGACCATTTAGATTCATATTCACGGGCAAAAGATGATTCATTGAATGTACCATCCATCTTCAGGTCTTTTACAAAGTTTTTATCAAGTAGTTTAACTAATACAGGAATCTTATAAGTACCACCCATAATCATGGCTTTTTCTGGCTTTACAATCTGCCATACAAGGAACTGTATTAATTTATCATAAGGATATGTATTTTTATATCCAGCAGTAGTGATATATAATTGAGATTTATTTAATTGCTCTTCTGGATGAGTTGAACCGTCCATACACATACGAGAAATATTCATTGTAGGAATAATAACTTCTGAAAGAATTCGTCCATCTACACCTACACATTCCTCAATAACTCCGGCATGTCGACGCTTACCACGAGAACTCTCTCTTGCCGCAATATTATCAAAATAAGATTCATTTTGGAATACATATTTTGCATAATCTTTTCCTTCAAGTGTTTTTCCACGAGTCCAGTCAATTTCTTGTTTAAATGCGGGTATTAGATTACATATCTCTTGAACTTTTTCTTTCATAATACCTGCAGCCTGCTCTTTACCTCCAGAAGTAACAAAGAGTTTACACTTAGGATAAAGAATGCATCTAATCATTAAAGTCATAATTGATAAGAATGATTTTGAATATGCACGAGGAAATACTGCATAAACGTATTGATGTCTCATTGCAATTCGTAAGAACACTCTCTGATAAAAGAAAAATTTAAAGTCTTGAGGATTTCCCATTTCCAAAAGGTAGTCAACAAACATATCAGGATATTCTCTCCAATAGGCAATGTATTGGCGGCCTATACTTATAACAGCCCGCACACGCTCTTCTGAGAGACCAATCTTTTTTCGAGAATCAGATAAATCTAATAAATCTTGTAATGCCATTTTATCTGTCCTCCTGGATTTGTCTTAACATTTCTTCATCATCTTCTTCTTGTTCTTCAAGGAAATCTCCATATTCTTCAAAATCTTCATCTTTTAAAGCTTCAATCTCTTCAAATGATAATTCTTCCTCAACATCTTCATCTTCTTCTTTAGACTCTTCAATAGCCATTTGTTTAACAGCATTTTCAATAAGATTACCTAAATTCATTTCTTCTACTACAAGACTATGAGTATAATCTTTTAAGTCCAAAATAGTTTCATCAACTCTGTCTTTTGGACCTTCTGTATAATAACGAGGTATAAAACCTTCTTTTTCACATAATACTACAAACTCTGAAATAGAATTTAAAAACTCTCCATTATCAGCTTTATTCTGTGCCGCGGTAAACTTACCAGACTTCATAAGCATGTCATACATTTTTGACATTTTCTGAGCGCCATCAATATCTCCTATATCCAGAAGCTGATTAGTTTTTAATGAGGCCTTGCATACTAACTTTAATACATCTTCATGACCCGCACCTTGAATATCATATGACTTCTTCATCTCTAAATAGAGTTGTTCCAGTCGGACCCATTCTTCGGGTTTATACGCTTTTCCCCATTTAAGCCGCAAATATCTTTTATCTTCATCAGTTAAATCAGCGCAAATATCATCATCGCCTTCATCGGCAAAGTAATCGTCTGCGGGCGGAGCTCCCAAACCGGCGTCCGACATATTCATATATGAGCTGTCATCGTATACCGGAACTTTTACATCTCCTTCTGGTATTGTAGCTCGATTCTCCATCACTACTTTGGTAATCTCGGCCGCACCATATCCAGCTCTTTTCATCGCTTCTTCTGTCTTGTGGTCGGCTAATTCTTGCAAGAACTGAGTATCTTTCCAACGATATTGCTTCCATTGCTTTAACTTCATTTTTGAAAGATATCTGCCTAAAATTGTTACTCCTGTAACTTTACTTCTATCTTGACCATATTTCGCAAGCAATTTTTGCCATTCTTCTGGAACATAAGGTACATCACACTCCTGTAGAATCCATAGGTAAGTATTAGGGTCCCAATTATCTACATGCATAGTTAAACATTTTTTGCAAGTATTTAATTTTCCGTCAGGATATTTCTCTAAATTATTTGAACAATAAAATTCTTTTTCATTAATTGTTTTTTTACATTTATCGCAGAATCTTGTATCTCCTGCTGCCATAATAAATTCCCCCTTTACTAACTAAGACTTCTGGATGTCCGAAATTATTATTTCTTGTCCTTTTTATTTCGGCATTTTTTACAAATACTGTAAAATCCATCCTTACTTGTCTTATTTTTACTGAAGTATTTATTATGTGCTAATTTAATCTCGCCGCATCTACTGCAACGTTTATATTTACCTTTTTCTTTATTAAGAAAATACCAATTCAGTGTATCATCTTCAGCTTGTGAAGCAATAATCTTCGGAATCTTTTTTCTCCATAAGCTGGAAATATATTCTAAACTATGTTTAACTTCAAATTGTTCTTCAATATCGGCCTGTATTTCAATATTTTGCATGCCGTCAATCTTGTCCGACACAATACGCTCATATAAGGGATAGTCGGACAATGCACGCCCGCATAAATCATCAAAATCTTCCATCATATACCACGCATCACCTTCAAAGTCCCCAAACCCTTCTTCTTTTAAACGAGAGTAATTGCAAAGGATTGCAGAACAAACCGCAGGGTCGCAAAATGAGTATCCTTCTGGAATAATATAATTTTCATCATCAAATCTAAATGAATCTTCAAATTTAGTAATATGTTTTGAACGTGTTATTCTACTAAACACGATTGGTTTTTTATATGAATTTTTAATAACGTATTGGTCTTTCCGCAAATCAATAATGGCTTTCTTAATAATAAAAGCTTCTCTGCCTGATGCGGTTTTTAATTTTTCTTCCCAAACTTTTATAGCATCTCTTATCTGTTTTAAATAGGGAATTTCTTCTACATCTTTTTTAGTTATTGTTACTTTTGGTTGAAATATTGTTGTTTTACCTTTTCCATCATCTAATAAATTGTAAATACCATCTTCGCCATTTTCAAGTTGGGAGACTAAACCTTCAAAAGAAGTTTCTCTTTTATTAACTGTAGCCATGCGATTGTCAGTTAAAATCTTATGTTGTCGTCTCTCTTCTCGCTCTATTGGAATTACTAAGTATTCTGCAAGGATTTCTAAATATGCCTCATTGGGCTCTTTATTCTCCTCAAGAATTTTATTTACTAACTCTAATCTTTCTTCAGCTGAGGTGAGAGTATAATCTAATTTTAATATAATAGTCACCTCCATTACCTAAATATATTATAACAGAATTCCCAGCCTAAGTCAAATTTTTGACAAAATAGAAAAAAAATGTTAAAATGTCTATGTAAAATAAAAAAGGAGAGAAGATAAAATGTTACAAATTATTGTATTCTTTTGGCTATTAATGTTTTGCACATTATGCTTTCAATTTATAGAGCCTATGTCACAAAGTTCTAATGTTGATAGATGTTTGGCAATGTTTATATTTTTAATTGGTGCGCCATGTTTCTTTTTAGTAAACGTATTAAATAGTTTATTAGATTGTATTTTTCCAGAAGGATGGGATAATGAGGACCCATTTTCAAAATATTAGTTATGATAGTTTCTTCTTATGGAGCAGCTTGTATGCAATATAGCTCAGATTTTACTAAAATAATGCGGGAAGCCGGTTATATATATCCTTTTGACTGGCGAAGACGAAGAATGGACCAAGATTATGAAGAACCGCAAGGCATTCAAATTAGCGTGGATGATTGGATAGATAAAAGAGAAAGATACATTGCGCAAAGGATTTTTGATAATTTTGATTGGGAACATTTTTACGCACATATTGTAAGATATAATAAATTAGATATGTTAGAGGATCATTTTCCTTGCGAAACAGGTGAGAGACAATGTAATTTGCTTTGCAAGAAATTTAATAAAAAATGTACAAAGGAGAAAAATGAAATATGAGAACAATGATGAAACAGTTAATTCCTGAAAACACAAGCAGAAAAATTGATAGCTTAGGAAGAATCACAATTCCAAAAGGATTAAGAGATAGAATGTTTCTTGAGGAAGGTTCTGATTTGGAATTATTCACAGCTATAATTGATGGCAGACAGTGTATTTGTATGGCAAGTCCAATAGACGATGATCAGAAGTTGCGGGAAGCCGTTGCTGCGTTCGTAGAATGTGGTGTTGAGGTACCTGAGGAGCTTCAGAAATATGTAGAGGAAGAAGAGTAATGGAAGCGTTGGGATTAGGGCTTGAAGCTTTAGGTAAAAGTATTGGAATTTGTGCTATGATTTATATTGTAGGAATTGGTTGTAAAACCTTTTTGATTTATACTGGTAAAGCTTCTATGGATTCTTTTAAGGACTGGTTTAAATTTAAAAATAATGATGGACGAATGTAGGAAAGTTGGAATATTTTGTAGAGACGTTTCTTATGGGAAGAGAGCTAAAGAAGAGTTAGATAAGGGGGATGGGACCCAATTTATTATTTTTCCCATAAATGATGGGGAGATATTAGGGGCTCAAAGAGTTGATAAGGCTTATGTTTTAGATGATGTGAGTTATAGAGAGATTTTATACCTCGTACAGCCTTGTTTGAAAGATAGGGATGGATGTATAATGATTGGAGATGGGAATACCTGGATGAATTTATCTGTAATTTTGAAGTTGATAAATATTTGAGAAGAAATCGAATTTTAAGATACTTTTCATAATACTGAAATCTAAGATACTTTTCGTGTCAAAGAATAACTTTGTAAATCCGAAACTTAAAATACTTTTCGTGTCAAAGTTGCCCAGAGCAAAGTCGAAATCAAAACGAAAAAAATTTTTTTCCCGAAATACCATCCCCCATAACACTATCTCACTAACTCTTAATGACTTTTTGATTCAAAAGATATCTGAGAAACACACAACAAAGGTATTGCCGCTATTCTGAGAAGCGACGGGGTGACCTCGCATCTTGCGAGCCCGCCAAAACAGATAAAAAATATTTGAAATTAAAATGAGTTTAAGGTAGGCATTGTGTATGATACACAATGCCTTTTTATTTATACACAAACATACTAAAGAATAAATAACACACTATGTACAGTATGTATGTGATACACATAGACTATACACTAAGGGCATACCATACACAGGTAGTCCATACTATACAGCACAGCATGTATACTACTATACATACACAGGACCGCATGTACACAGCACAGTACACACTACACTATGTACATACATACATCTGTTGGATACATACATAATAGATGATGTATACACACACACTATACAGTACATGTAGATACATACATACCATACCATACATGTATGCTACTGGATAATAATTAAATAAAATAAAACATTGGTGTACACAAGAGAGATAAGACCTGCTGCCTCTGCCCAAGGGCAGGCCTTGCCGAGGGCAAGGAGAGAGCGAGAGGAGAGAGAGTAAGAGAGAAGAGAAGAGTAAGAGAGACAAAGACAATAAGATAAACAAGCACAAAGACAATAAGATAAATAAATAAATAAAACAAATGTATCAATGCATGTATGTATGTAGGTATGGGGTACCATGGGTATAGGGGTAGGGGTGCCAGGGTAGGGGTATACGTGTACCATGGCACATAGGCGCGCTGGCGGTCCTGGCGAGCCTTGTTTGCTGTCAATAGATATCCTGCACAAAAATCGTTGCGAAATCTTGTGCAATTTGTACATTGACTTTTTCCCGAATCTATGATACAATAAATGATACGAGCCTATTGGATTAGTACACACTGGGCTAATTAACGCAAACAATCTTTTTGGTAAATAGGGCAGAGATTGTTAAAAAATTAACAAAAAATATTTTACAAAAAGGCTTGACAAATGGGCGGTTATACTGTATAATAAACTTATCAAATGAAAGAGAGGTAAGAACAATGAAGAAAGTGATTATGATGGTGATGATGGTAGTGATGATGATGACAGGCTGTAACACAGCACTCGCCGCAAGCAATCCAGTAGATGATACATGTGAGCGTGATGTGTATGCGGCTCTGGCAGTAGTCACAGAGGTTGATGAAGAAGAGGACGTTGTGTACTGTGTAGACTTTAGTGGTAATGAGTGGTCATTCACAAACATTGAGGACTGGATGGTTGGAGACTTCTGTTCAATGGTCATGGACAACATGGGTACAGTGTGTATCTATGATGATGAGATTGTATCAACAAGGTATACAGGTTGGCTCAATGGCTCATGGGGACGTGATGCAGACGGCAATGCTATCATTGAAATGAATGAAGATTGATTTTAAAGTGAGGATTTTTCCTCACTTTTTTTATTAAAAGACTTGACAAGTGACCGCATGTGTGTTATTATAATAGTGTCAAGAGGAAAGGGAAACAAAATAAAAAATAAAAATAAAATAAAAAACCTATTGACAAATGAGTTATCCAGTAGTATAATGAATACATAGAAAAGAAAAGAGAGGTATTAGAAATGAGTTATACAGTAGAGTTTATTATTATGGCGGTTTTATTCAGCATGGTAGTTGGTGGATTCATGGCAATGTGTATTGTAAACACTATCGCAGAAAACAGTAAACCAGTAATAAAGTGGATAATGGGAATTATAATTGCGGTCGCTATTGGATGCAGTATCAGCGGATTAGTAACATTACAGAATAAAGGTGATGATGAAGCATGGAACAATGGATATTGTACAGAATGTAATGAGCCTTACAAGTTTACAAGTACAGTACATCACAAGAATGGTGATGATGAATACTATTACACTTGTGATAATTGCGATCATACAATAGTAATACATGGATTGAGAGAAAGATAAAAAAAATAAAATAGGGGTTGACAAACTCAGCCCCTTGTGCTATAATAAAGACAGTTAAAGAAAGAGAGGAAAAGAAAATGACAAGAAAAGAAATGATGGATGAAGTTATCAATACAAGAGGTATGGAAGATGAAAAGACCATTTGGTTCTGCGAGCTGTGTGAAGATTCAAGTTTAAAAGATGAAACTTTATTTTTAGCTTTCATAGCAGCTGTGACTTGTCCAATAGATACAGAAGAATAATTTAAAAAAGGGGTTGACAAAAGGTCAACCCCATGGTATAATAAATACATAGTAAAGGAGATGTAGAACATGAGTAGAAAGTCCAAAAGTAAAGAGAAACAAATGAAAGCACAGGCAGAGCAATTCAAATACAAAGGTATGACAAAAGCTCAAATCCAAAAGGCAAAGAAAGAGGAACGTGCGGTCTGGGTTGGCACAAGACCTGCGGTATTCGATGATAAGAGAAAGAAAAATAATAAAAAAGAATTGAAAAAAACACTTGACAAAATGATGTATTGAGTGTATAATAAAGTTATCAAATGAAAGAGAGGTATTCAGAATGGCAATGAATTCAGTAGAAGCGGTTATTAATCACAGTTTAACTATCAGTAACATGATTGCGGATGAGCGAGAGCAGGAACGCAAGCACGCATTAAATCCCAGATGCAAGCCCGCAAATTATGCAGGGGTGGCAGGCTACATTGAGTATGCTACTGGAATCCACTGCACAGCAGATGAGGTTGAAAAAGCCTTGACAAGATTTTGATTTCATGTTATAATAAAGGGTTGGACTTTTACGGTCTAACCCTTTTATTTTGGGCGGCGCGCGCACGGTCCTGGCGCGCGTTGTTTTAGTATAACATAGGCGGCAGCATTTGTCAAGAGAAAAAATGCACAAAATTTCTGTAGGTCGGCATCCCGAAATTCGGCACTTTGCACAATGGGTAATAATGTACAAACTTTGACCGCAAATTTTGTGCATTATTTTTTGCGATAATGCTTGACTATTGGACTGGGGTGTGGTATATTATAATCAAGGAAAGGGAAAAGGGAATGCGGAAGCCCAATGAACAGTGGGTTGATGAGCAAAACGCCACTGGCTCACTGTTCGGGTTGACAGCCCAAAAGAAATTAAAAAAAATAAAAAAAAAGTTCTTGACAAACGATACGAGATAGAGTATAATAAGATTAAAGATAAGGGAACGGAAAAGAGAGGGAAATAAAAATGAAAGAAATGATTAAAAAAGCACTGGTTGATGGATATAAGGAAAATGCTTACACTGATAAATACATCTATGGATTTTATGATAAAAAAGTTGTTTACGTTGCATTTTCAGATGATAGCACATTGGATGCCGTTACAAAACTTGATACATCAAGTGATAATACAGGTTATAGTTTAAGATTTACACCAAACAAATTTCAGAAAGAGATTTTAAAAATGGGCGGAAAATATTTTCCACTTTGCTCAAAAGAATTTTTCTTAAATGAGTGCAAAGAAAGCCGTTACAATAAAGGTCGTGTATTTGAAAAAATGGTAACTGAATACTATGGTCAAGAATGGGGATGGGACAAAGTGCCATTCACAGAGGCGGGCGACATTGAAATTGATGGCGTTGCTTATCAGATTAAATTTGAAAAAGCAACTTACACCACTGAAAAAAGACTTGCAAGATTAAGAAAGAAAAAAATGGAAAAAATGAATAAAGGGCTTGACAAATAACAAGCCCTCTGGTATAATAGTAGTAGAAAGAGAGGTAAGGAAGAATGAAAGAAAGAAAAACAGATAAAGAAATCTTATTAGAAATCTTTAAAAGGGCGGGTGTAAACATTGTCTATGAACAGGACGATTACATTGAAGTTGAGCTAGAAACTTATGGAGAAAACGTTGGTTTTGATTTTGACTCACAAGGAAATTTTAAAAAACTTTTATAAAAATAACTATTGACAAATTATTTTAAAAGTGTTATAATAAATATATCAAAAGAAAGAAAGGAAAAAAATTATGGAAAATACTATGGAAAGTTTAGGACTTATGGTAGGAAAAGAAACTGTATTGTTTGATGTTACAACAGGTGAAATCATTTCAAAAGAAAGAACTGAAGTTCTTGCGTATCTGAAAAGAAATGACGGTTTTTATACTTTACAAGTTTTTTAAAAAAAGTATTGACAAATTATAAAAGATAGTATATAATATAATTAAAGAAAAGGAAAAAGAAAGGAATTGATAATTATGATGAACAACACAATTAAGAAAATGATGGAAACAAAAGGAACAATCTACTTTGACATGGACGGCACACTTGCCAACTTCTACGGTGTAGATAACTGGTTAGACTATCTGGAAAATGAGGATACCACACCTTATGCAATCGCAAGACCGCTGTTTAACTTTTCAGTATTTGCAAGACTTCTTCACAAATTACAGGAAAATGGTTACAGAATCGGCATTGTAAGTTGGTTAAGCAAGTGCGGTTCGACAGCTTACAACACCGCAGTAACAACAGTAAAACTTGCATGGCTCGAAAAACATCTGCCGAGTGTTGAGTGGGATGAAGTCAAAATTGTAAACTATGGCACACCAAAAAGTACAGTTGTTGACTGTGACGGTTGGCTTTTTGATGATGAAGAACGTAACAGAGAAGAGTGGGGCGAAAACAGTTTTGATGTAAACGACATTCTTGGAACGCTTAGAAAATTCTTCTAAGCGTTTCAAAAAAAGACTTGACAAATTCCAATAGATGTTGTATAATAAAAGCATAATAAAGAAAGAGGTTGATACAATGTATTATTTAAGAGATGAAGCATGTACGCCTATAGATTTAACAGAAGAAGAATACAGTTGGATGGTAGGACAACTGAGAGCCAAGAGGTCAGCAGAGTTGAAAAAAGCAATGACCGCATACATTGAGTCTTTTGGAGTTGCGGAGTTGCGGGCGCTTGTGAAAAACGTAACAAAAGAGCAGTAAGAAAAATGAGCTGAAATTTCAGCTCATTTTTTGTGCAATTTGCCAAGTTGACAAGAATGGAGAAGTGTGATAAAATGGCCGGCCGGCGACAAGCGCTTCGGCCGGAATTTGTGCAAAACAGAGAAATTCAACAATTTTTTGGCAAAATCTTTGTGCAATCTGCCTATAGACATTTTCCCATAATCATGCTATACTATAATCAAGTTAAGAGAGAGAGGTAATCAAAATGATTAAGATAAAAGCGTTACTGGCAATCAACATGGACACTGTAGCAACCACAACAACCTGTTACCACTGTCCGTTAAAATGGGAGTGTAAAAAATGGTTTTATTATGGTTATAATGTCAATAATAAAATGTGTGATACTGTTGATGAAACAATTCTGTTCGGCAAATACGACCCTTGGAAAAAGTATGGACTGACAACAGAAGAAGCGAAAAAAAGAAATTTAAAAATGTGTTGACAAATTAAACATTGTGTGTTATACTTAATGTATCAAATGAAAGAGAGGAAAATAAAATGAAAGAGATTTATGATTATAGATTTGAGTACAGAATGGACGGTTGGAAAAACTTTGTTGATACAAGCATCTGGAAACATGTGAGATACCTTGCTCCAGAAGATGCAGAGACATTAAATTTTACAATTAAAACTTTTGACGAACTGGTTGACTTAGTTCGAGATGATTTATTTATGAACGCTGAACTTTCAAAGAACATTTTCAGAAAACCAGTTGTTCGATTAAGCAACGTAGAAGATTATTGCTCAACAGCAATCACAGCTAAAAACTTCAAACCTATTGAGGTTCGTTGTGTGTACAAGAAAGTGAGCGCATCAATGAAAGAACTTGCTGACACTCTGGACGCTGACAGCTTTTGTGGATATTTAAGAGACAGAGGAATTACAAAAATTTGAGAAAAAGATAAAAAACTATTGACAAATTAAAAAAAATATATTATAATAATTATAGAAATAAAGAAAGAGGTTGATAAAAATGGAAGAACGTTTAAGCAAGAAAGCATGGTTAGCATTATTTACACTGATAGGAGTTGTATTAGCAGTGTCAAACTATGAACCTTCCGCATGGGTTGTATTTTTAGGACTTGCGGGCGGTTATACTTGCGGTTCTTTTGGCTATTGGATTGATACAAAATTCAATGCATGGTTAGAAAAGTTTGCGGAGGAATAAAGCATGATGAAAACAGTTACAATGAAATTAGAAAACGCAAATGCGGAGTTACGTGTTGGGGACTCTAACGGGGTTGTTATTATTAATAACAACAACCTTGTTTCTATTGATGAATTAAAGGAAATTTTATCAATGTTTAATTATTTGAATAACAGCGCAACAGAAACAAAAATTAAGAAAGACGCAACTAATTTCTAACATTTAGGCAGACATAAGTCTGCCTTTTTCACCCGTGTAAAAACGGGACAAAAAATTTTTTTTAAAAGTGCTTGACAAATGAACCAAAAGGCGTTATAATAAATGTATCAAATGAAAAAGAGGTAAAAACAATGAATAAATGTTATAGATGTGCGGAACTGGAAGGATGCTGGGCTGGTTTACATGGTAAAGGAAAAAAAGACTGCGAGTGCTTTTGTCCTTGCTACTTTTCAAAAGATGAAAAACATCTGATTTTAGTTCACGAACCAGAATGGGAGCAGTTAGTGGATGCTAACAAGGGAAAGGTGCTTTGTGAGAATCACAAACTGGAAGCGGTTGACATTTTAAATGCTTTACAAATTAATTTTACAGAAGTTGAAAAAAACTCTTGACAAACTAAACAATCGGTGCTATAATAAATACATAAGATAAAGAAAAGAAAGGAATTGATAAAAATGAGAAAAACAATTTACTGCACACTTGATACTGAAACTGTTGGGGGAGCTGCTAATCCAAAAGGAATGTACAATTTAGGTTGTGTTATTCACGATAAAGATGGAAATGTTTTTGCAACAGCTTCTATGTTAGTTATGGAACATTATAATAATATTGAAAAAGACAATTACGCAAAAAAGAATTTCCACATCTATGAAGAGCGTTTAAATAATGGCACAATGTCAGCAGTAGCGACAGAAAGAGACGCTGTTGAGGTTGTAAGAAATCTTTGCAAGTTCTACAATGTAAAGTATGTACAGGCTTATAATTCAGCTTTTGATTTCAAGAAAACAATTTGTCGTGAACTGTTAAACGACTTTGAGTTTATCGACATTTATTTAATGGCGTTACAGACAATCACACACTTAAAAGGTTATAGAAAATTTTGTGTGGCAAATGGTTTTAAATCTGGTAGCGGAAAGACTTGTGCCACAACCGCAGAAAGTGTTTACGCATTTATTACAGATAATGCAGAATATACAGAAGAACATACTGCATTAAGTGATGCAATGATTGAAAAAGACATTTTTGTTCGTTGCTACAAAATGCACAAAAAGTTCACAAAAAACGCTCATCAGTGGGATTGTAAGAGTAGAGATTTCCATAAGTGTTATCCTCTTTTCAGATAAAGAGGATAACACCCCGAATAAATGGGAACTTTGTTAAAAAAATAACTTTTAAAAAGCTATTGACTTTTAGCTCAGATGTGGTATAATTATAATTGTCAAAGAGGTAAAGGCTTAAAGAAAGAAAGAGGTAAACGTGTATGTATTATGTATTCGATGGAACTGACAAAAAAGTTTGCGGTTTTGAAAATTATGATGACGCACTTTACTTTGCTGATGTTATCGGCGGTTATGTTGGCTACTACGCCGCATAACAAAAAAATAAAAAAGTTAAAAAAAGTCTTGACAAATGAAACAAAGTGATGTATAATAAGTACATAAGATAAAGAAAGGAAGTAAAGAAAATGAGAAGCCCGCCAAAAAGAAAATAAAAAAAAGACTTGACAACTGAATAAAGATGATGTATAATAAAGACATAGAAAATAAATAATAAATCTCTTAATAAGAAAGGAATTGATACTATGACAAACAAAATGACTTATGTAAAAGCACTGGAAATCGCAATCAAAGCTGTTGAGGATAACAAAGAAGTAGCTGAAAAGCTCGAAGCATTAAAGGCTTCTGTAGCAAAGAAAAACTCCGCAGAGAGAAAGCCAACAGCAACTCAGAAAGCAAACGAGGGTTACAAAGAAGCAATTCTCGCATACATGGAAACAGGTAAAAAGTACACAATTACAGAGTTAATGAAAGGTGTGGTTGAAATCGCAGACCTGTCAAACCAGAGAGTATCTGCACTTGTAAGACAGCTTAAAGAGGACGGCTTAGTTCTCAGAGAAGAAGAAAAGAGAAAGGCTTACTTCTCTAAAAAAGTTACAGAGGAAGTTGAGGCGTAAGCCTCAACTAACTCCCCGATTTGGGACAAAAAAAATTTTTAAAAGTTATTGACAAATTTCCAAAAGTGATGTATAATAAATGTATCAAATGAAAGAGAGGAAAGCCTATGAATAAAGAAGAAATGATTGCAAAACACATGAACACTCTTGGAATCACAAGAGAAGAAGCAATTCAGTTAATTGCTGATGATGAAGAAATCGACCACATGACACGAACCAGTGACATTGATGGCGATTTGACAGCAGAGCAACGCAAGAGTGCAAAGAAAGCACGACAGGCAGACAGAAAGCCAACAGTCTACAAGTTCGATACGACAAAGCGTAAAAGAGCGGAAAACACTGGCAAAAGATTTCTGATTGATGAAATCAAAAAATGTCTGGAAAATGCGGGAGCTGATAACTTAGAGGTGACTAACCCAGAGCGTGAGATTGTTTTCATGTCAGAGGGAACAAAGTACAAAATCGTTTTATCAGCACCACGAAAATAATTTAAAAACAGGGCTTGACAAAAGCCAAGTCCTGTGATATAATAGGTTGGAAAACAAGAAGCGGAAAATTTGGTTATTTAACTTTTAGAATTCCAGAATAAAAAGTCAAGTAGAAAATAAGAGCTGAAAAGCTCTTATTTTTGTGCATAATTACTACTTGACAAATCTGGCGGCCCGGCGATGGTCGCGCCGGGCAGAATTTCGCAATTATACCATACTCCAGCATTTTTGTCAAGGAAAATCGGGCAAAAAACTGCACAAAGATTTTCCCATAATCTTGTGCAATATTCCCTCTTGATTTTTTGGAAAAAATTTGTTATAATTTATTTACAAGGTAAGGAAAGAAGCAAGGAACTTAAAAAAGAAAATAAAAAAATAAAAAAAGCCTTGACAAACTTCTGAATCTGTGATATAATAAATACAACAAATAAATAAAACATTCAAACAAGAAAGGAATTGATACTATGACAAACAAAATGACATACGCAAAGGCACTCGAAATCGCTATGAACGCTGTAAAAGAGAATAAGGAAGTCTATGACAAACTGGATGCTCTGAAAGCATCTATCGCAAAAAAGAACTCTGCTGAGAGAAAGCCGACAGCTACTCAGAAAGCAAACGAGGGTTATAAGACTGCAATCCTTGAGTTTATGGAAGTCGGCAAGAAATATACAATCACTGACTTAATGAAAGAAGTCGTGGAACTTGCTGATCTGTCTAACCAGAGAGTATCTGCTCTTGTAAGACAGCTCAAAGAAGAGGGTCTTGTGGAAAGAACAGAAGAGAAGAGAAAAGCGTACTTCTCTAAAAAAGTTGTGGTAGATGAAGAAATTGAAGAGTGATGAAAAGAGGGGCTTTGCCCCTCTCCACTCTGGGCTTGTAGTATTGGAAGCCGTCACCGCAGAGAACCTGCAAGGGTCGGGGTTCGATTCCCCGCAAGTCCATCATTCACTTAAATTTTGATTTCCTCCTTTTCTGTCGGTTCGGACGCCATGCCGAACCGGCGGGCGAAAGCCCCCCAATAGAACGGGTCGAAAAAAAATTTTTAAAAAACCTATTGACAAATATCCAGAAGTAGTGTATAATTAAATCAAAGTTAAGGGAAAGAGGTTGATAACAATGACAGTTGAAAAGAGTACAGATAAAAATTATCCTTTTACAATTAAAGGCGGTTGGGGTGATAAAGTGTATTGCACTCTCGATGATTTGAAAGATATTAAAAATCAAATCAATAAAATTTTAAGAGAGGAAAAAAAGTCTTGACAAAACTCCAGTAGTGAGTTATAATAGTATCAGAAAGAGAGGTAAGAAAGAATGACAGATACAGTAAAAGATGCGTACAGAATCGTTTTTAATGACATGATGAATAGTGAGTGCGGTCTGTTGGTCGGCAAGTATGATGCAAAAAATGGTGATGAAAAATTCATGCATGGCATTGACGTTGTTATGGAATGGATTGCATACAGAGCAAGCGAAAAACAAGGTGAAGAATTTTCAGCAATGTTTTTTGATAACATGATTGAAAGTCAAAAGAAAGTGAGGGAATGAGTTATGGAAGTTTGGCATGATATATTAGAGGGAATTGGTTTATCGGTTGTCATTTTAGTTGTAGTTATTAGTCTACTGTTTTATAATAGTGCGCCAAAACATGCAGAAGTTACTGCAACAAAGAAAATCTATCATGAAGATAGCGATTCTACAACAATGGAATTTGAAAATAAACAGGGGGATAAAATTTATTCTATTGATGATTATGTTTGCCCTCTTGGTGCAAAAGCAACTATTTATTATGATAGAAAAACAGGTGAATTATTAGAAATTGTAACAAGAACAACTTTAAAACAGTCCTTGACAAAATCCACAAGTAGGTGTATAATAAAAGAAAAAGAAAGTGAGTGATAAAGAATGAACATGTTAATTTTATTTAGCTTTTTAACAATCATCAACGTGGTATTTTCCACAATTAAATCTATTGTAACAATTAAATCGGGGAAAACAGTTGCCGCTTTAATCTCTGCGGGCTACTATGGTTACTATAACATTGTATTAATTTATACGGTTGCAGATTTTCCGCTGTGGCAGAAAGTTGTTGTAACTTTCCTTGCTAACTTAATCGGTGTGTGGATTGTAAAGTGGGGCGAGGAAAAAGCAAGAAAAGACAAGCTGTGGAAAGTGGAAGCAACTATTGACAGTGAGTTTGAATGGGAAGATTTAATTGCAGATTTAAAGGCTTGCGGTATTCCTTGCAATTACATCGACATTGACAAATACATTTTAATTAACTGCTATTGTGCTACACAGCGTGAAAGTGCCGCAGTTAAAAAGTCTCTTGACAGGTACAATGCAAAATATTTTGTAACTGAAAGTAAAACTTTATAAAAAAAAAGTCTTGACAACTGGAAAGAAATGCTGTATAATAAGTACATAAGATAAAGAAAAGAGGTAATAAGAATGAAAGTTTATTTAGCAAGTCCTTGGTTCAAAGAAAGAGAAATGACAGTTTATCAGCAGATTATTAAAAAGATGCGGTCACAGGGAATTGATGTGTATGCGCCAATAGAGCATGAAATTGAAAATGCGTGGGAGATGCCTAACAAAGAATGGGGACACAAAGTGTTCATGGAAGACATTAACGCAATCGACAAATGCGATGAAGTGTGGGTTCTGAACTTCGGAATGTATTCAGACAGTGGCACAGCCTGGGAGTGCGGTTACGCTTATGCAAAGGGCAAAACAGTGCGGATGCTGTTAAACACTTACACAGAAACAGAATTTTCCTTGATGATGGTCAACGGCTGTGATGAGGTTGATTCGATGGTGAATTATTTAACAGACAGCGACTTCAAATTAGAGATTGATGTCAAGTAGAAAATAAGAGGCTTTAAGCCTCTTATTTTTGTATAATTTTCCAGTTGACAATTTGGGCGGCCCGCGCACAGTCGGTGCGGGCAGAATTTCGATTATATCATACTCCCCACCATTTGTCAAGAGAAAATATTGCACAAAAATAAGCCGGCAAAAATCCCGAAATTAGTGCAATATTTTTTGAAATAATGCTTGCAATCTGCGGTGAGGTGTGGTATTATAATAGTGTCAAGAGGAAAGGAAATAAAAAATCCTCAAAGAAAAAAAATAAAAAAACCTCTTGACAAATGCTTCTAAGCATGATATAATAAATACAAGATAAAGGAAGAGAGGTAAACAAAAATGACTTAGAAAAAATAAAAAAAAGCTTGACAACTGAATAGAGATGTGTTATAATAAAGACACAAAGAAAACAAAAACAAATTTTAAATTAAAAAGGAGAATGATACTATGACAAACAAAATGACTTATGTAAAGGCTCTTGAAATCGCTATGAAATCTGTTGAGGACAACAAAGAGGTTTATGAAAAACTGGAAGCTCTTAAAGAGTCTATCTCTAAAAAGAATTCTGCTGAAAGAAAGCCTACTGCTACACAGAAAGCAAATGAGGAATACAAGAAAGCTATTCTCTCATTCATGGAAGTTGGCAAAAAGTACACAATCTCTGAACTGATGAAAGAGGTTGTAGAACTGGCTGACCTCTCAAATCAGCGTGTTTCCGCACTGGTTAGACAGCTGAAAGATTCTGGTCTTGTTGAAAGAACAGAGGAAAAGAGAAAAGCATACTTTTCTAAGAAAGTAGTAACTGAAAACGAGGGGGAATAATCCCCCTCCCCTACGGGGGGGGGAAATTTAAAAAAAGTTCTTGACAATCCAGTAGTCATGTGCTATAATAGATTTATCAAATGAAAGAGGTGCTGTAAATGAAAAAGACAGAAATCAATTATCCTACACAGGAATGGCTTGACAACTGGGTTGACAAGTACATTGACAAAAATCCTAACGAAAAAATCACAGACTTTAAAGCATTAGAGGAGAAAGCCACAGAAGAGTGGTGGGACAACGAGATTGACTACAACCGCCCCACACCTTTTGACTTGACACCTGAACAGCAGAAAGTCGCAAAGGAAGCCACAAAAACAGGCACTCGAAAAACTCCCACAAACTACAAATTTGACAAAAAGAAACGTCCAAAAGATGCAGAAAAAGTGGAATTTCTCGAAAAAGTTTGCGGTTTTTGTTCAGAAATCGCAGAAAATTGTGAAATTGTAAACGCTGGACAGGAAATTTCCTTTAAAATTGGTGAAAATGAGTACAGTTTAAAGCTCGTAAAGCATAGAAAAGCCACAAAATAGTGGCTTTTCGCCCCAAAACGGGGCAAAAAATTGAAAAAAACTTAAAAAAGTTATTGACAAACAAGAAAACATCTGCTATAATAAGTACATAAGTTAAGAGAGAAAAGAAAAGAGAGGTAAATAAAAATGAATTACATCGTACTTGACACTGAAACTACAAACGGCTTTGATGACCCTTTTTGCTATGATGTGGGCTATGCTGTATTAAATGAGGATTTTGAGGTCATTGAAACAAGGTCTTTTGTTGTGGCTGATGTTTTTCTTGACAAAGAAATGATGGCAAATGCTTACTTTGCTGATAAAATTCCGCAATACTGGGAAGATATTAAAAATGGCGTTAGAGAGTTGAAAACATTCAGAAATATTAGAAAACAGTTACATGATGATTGTAAAAACTTTGAAGTTGGTGCAATTATCGCACACAACGCACGTTTTGATTATAGAAGTTGTCAGAGAACGCAAAGATGGCTGACTAAATCAAAATACAGATATTTTTTTCCTTTTGGCTGTGAAATCTGGGATTCTTTAAAAATGGCGAGACAGACTTTCGCAAAAGATGAAGATTACAAAAACTTTTGTATTGAAAATAATTTTGTAATGAGTGGCAACCGCCCACGCTTAACAGCAGAAATCCTTTACAGATATTTAACAAACAATGTTGATTTTGTTGAAAGTCACACAGGTTTAGAGGACGTAATGATTGAAAAGGAAATTTTTAAAGCGTGTCTTGCTATGAACTCTGAAATTGATTGTAAAACGTGGAATAATTAAAAAGCCACGTTTTACAAAAAAGTTATTGACAAAATAAAAAAGCTATGGTATAATTTATTTATAAAATAAAAGAGAGGTATTAAAAATGATTAATAACATTTTAAATGAAATGATTAAAAAAGGCTTTGTTGATGAATACGGTGATATTAATGATTGCAATGATAATGAAGATGATTTCGACACTGTATTCGGTCAGATTGCGGAAAGCATGGGTCTCGAGTATGCAATAGATTCAGACCACGTGTTCGATTCTCCTGGCTGTGATATTTATTGCAAGGCTATTGCAGTAGCAAATGAGGACTGTCTCGACAATGCGTTACTCACATTCACACGTTATTAAGGGGGCGAACAAATGGTCTATAGAGGTTCATTAGAAAGTCACGTGCGGGCGGGTCGGCTCAGCGAAAAGGACGCAAGAAATATTGCAAAGTTGTTACAAATTGATTTCGATTTGAATAAAAAAATTCCTTGGTGGAAAAAAATATTTCACAAAAATTAAGAGGGCAGGAGCCCTCTTTTTTGTTTATAATTACCACTTGACAAAACCCCATAAGTGTGCTATAATCAATTTAGACCCGCCCTTGGGCGGCCGGCGCAGCCGGAATTCGCATTATACCACATCTTTCAAAAAAAGTCAAATAAAATCGCATCGTCAAACTGCACAATCTTTTTTCCCGAAATCGCACTCTTTTTGTGCAACCTGCACAACCCTGACTGCCCTTAGGGCCGCGCCACCTGATACAACCCACATATGCAACCCCTTTTGTTTGGCAGCCCGGGCCCGGGTGCATATGCCCGCCGCGCCGGCAGAAAGTTGGCCCCTCAAAAATTTTTTTACCCATTGGGCGACCGGCGCGCCGCGTTAATTTTCCCATATGGCCGCAACATTGCTACAAACTTGGCCTGCTGCCAACAAAAAATTTTTCTTCTCTCTCCTCTGAAAAAATTGGTCCAATAGCAGAGATAGAACGAGTCCAGTAGAGCAAAGTTTACCTCTCTTAAAAGTTTGTCCGTTTCAAATCTTGCGAGGCAAATTGATTTATGTTTTAAATTTTGATATAATAATATTAAATCCAAAAGGAAAGAATAGAGAGCGGCCCGGCCGCATCAAAGTGTCCTGCTGCCTTGCAAAATCTTATTACATATATGGGAACATGCGAACGGCAGCAGGCCCGCAATATTCTTCCAATTGATTTTTTATAAAAATTATTATATAATATATACATAAGATAAAGAAAGATAAACATTTCAATTAAAAAGGAGAAAAGAGATTATGGTTAGAGTAGAAGATTTAATGGCGGCAATTCAGAATGGACAGAGCGCAGATGACCTGGCAGCAGAGTACGCAAAGGCACTGAATGAGGCTAATGCCCGGGTTAAGGCAGATGCAGAGGCACGCGCAGCAAGCGTTAAGATTGCAGATGCAAAGGCAGTAATAGTGCCGCTTGTAAAATATATTCAGACATACATTCCTGAGATGGACCTTGGTGAGGTAACAGATGCAGACCTGAATGAGGCAGCAGAGTTCCTTGTATCTGCTGTTGATGAGGTAAAGGTTCAGCTGGCTCCGCAGCTTAAACTCCTGAAGATGCTTGATGGTGAGACACCGAAAGCAAAACTTAATATTACACGCAAACCGCAGACTATTGGCGGTAAAAAAGACCCGATTGCCGACTTCCTTAAAGAGATGGGTCTGTAATAAAAATTGCCACGAAAAGGCTTCCATGAACAAGTTTTCATGGGAGCCTTTTTTATTGGGTTAGATTGAGTTAGAAGTGAGATAGACCTATATAAAACTGTGAGGGTGAGGGAGAAAAAAATGAGAAGTAGTTCCAGGTGTACCGGGGGCAGGTACCTTCCACCAAATTCCACCAAATTCCACTTCCACCAAATTCC
>ENA-OOXJ01000021-OOXJ01000021.1-human-gut-metagenome-genome-assembly--contig:-NODE-21-length-139163-cov-16.000093_pt1 | contig 139163 bp, 187 predicted proteins | sample MGYA00241587_ERZ501343 | MGnify/ENA primary metagenome ERZ501343 (study PRJEB25962, sample SAMEA2042918) | human gut metagenome | biome: human gut; feature: human-associated habitat; material... | reverse complement strand
GCGTCGTGCATCATTTTTTAAAGCTATTGGGAAATGAATTCTTAGAATAGGGATTTTTAGAAGGATTTGACAAATGGATAAAAGAAATAAAAGCAGGTACTTCTTTATCTAAAGAAAAAATAGATTTAAGGATTTTCTGCGAAGGAAAATTAACCCCAGAAAAAATGAATCTTTTAAATCATTTCCGTCAAAAATTCCCTAAAATAAAAATGACATATCAAATAAAAATTAGTGAATGGGATAGAAATATCTGGGATTTTATTTCACCTACTGATATAACTTTAATTATTGATAATGAATCAGATGATATACTTTAGGTGATTAAAGAAATAACTCAAGAAGTAAGAGGAGCTCGAATAATTGTAAAAACTTTTAATAAACAATTGTATGAAGAAATCATAGAATTAAATCTTGTAAATACAAAAGTTGCGTTATTGAAAAAGAATAATAAAGAAGAAGTATTCGTTCCATACTCTTACCCTTTATCCATAATTAGTTCTCATGGATTTTTAAGTAATTTAGAAGCGCCAAATGAAGTCTATTACTTTATGAATTATTTAGGAGAATTTTTAACGCCTTGACATAAAAAAATTTTTGTGTTATAATAAATATAGAAAATGAAAAAGAATAAAATCGGTTGAAAGGAGAGTTTTTATGTCTAATCCAAATACAGAGCGCGACATTAAAACTATTTCTTTCGGTCGAGCGTGTAGAGAACGCCTCGGTATGTATCTGTCCTCAGACCAGACCGAGGCGCTTCATCTCGGCTTGAGAGAGATCTATGTAAACTCTCTTGACGCCTTGACCGAAACCAATGCTCCTAAGGGAGTAATTACCATTGAAATCAACTCAAAAATCCATAGAATCACAGTTACAGATGATGGCCCCGGCATCCCTAATAAGAAAAGAGAAGATGGCGATTATTCTCTTGTCGCCGCTTTTACACTATCTCACACTGGTAGCCATTTTGATGGTCGTGCTGTCAACTCTATCGGTACCAACGGCGTTGGCGGAAGTATTGTCAATCATACTGCCTCTGAGTGTTACATTACTTCCAATGATGGCAAAGTAAGCGCGATCGCAATGTTTACCTCTGATGACGATGGCGCCCATCTCATTAAATACAATGAGAGTAAGCCTGGTCGTGCGACCGGTCTGGTAGTGTCCTACTGCCCTGACCGCAAAGTCTATGGCGATGCCTGGTTCAATGAGGTAGATCTTATCGCCGAGTTGGACGAGATGATGAAGTTCTATCCCAAGTATAAAATCACTCTCAACTTTGATGGGCATAAGACCAATATCGCACACCCCAGTGGCTTAAAGGAGGCCAACACTCGTGTCTATTATGAGTCAGACAACCTTATCATTGCTCTCGGAGTCGGAGAAGGCGGCATTAAACCCTATGGCAATAGACTCTACTTGCCGAACGGCGGCGCTTTCTTCACTCATTTCAAAACTCAGTTCACCAGAATTATCAATGATCTGTCAGGTCTTAAACTTACCGGAAACCAAGCTCAAGCAGTATTCAACGGATACATTGCTATCTTTGTTAGCAACCCATTATTCAGCAATCAGTCCAAGACTGCAATCTCCAATAAAGAGGTAAATGTTGAGATTACCGTCGCTCTCAAGAATGAAATGGAGAAGTTCTCTAAGACTAAGGATTGGGAGAAGGTAATTAAGGGCCTTGAGATGGAGATGAAGGCTGAAGAAGCTGCCGAGCGTGCTCGTGCTCGCATCAAGGCGGCTATGGACAAAATCAATAAGCCAAAGCGCACTCTCCAAATCGCCGAAAAGTTAAAGGACTGTATTGCGACTGGCGAAGAGGCTTGGCTCGCAATCACAGAAGGTAACTCTGCTCAGGGCGCATTGAATAAAGGCCGTGACAATAACATCGTCGCCACATACCCTATTCGCGGTAAGTTCATCAACTGTTTGAAGAATAAGCAGGAGGATTACCTCGATAACCAAGAGCTTCAGGAGATTGCTCAAATCCTGGGCGGCGGCCTCTTTGATAAATACAATGCAAAGAAGTTGAAGTATGGCAAAGTTTTGATTGCCGTCGACGCCGATGCCGATGGTAAGAACATTGCGGACTTGCTCATTACTTTCTTCTATGTTTGTATGCCGGAGTTCATCAAAGAAGGTCGGCTTTACTGGATGCGCGCTCCTTTGTACTATCGTGAGTCTACTCATGAGTATATCTTTACCGAGGAACAGTGGAATAAGGTAAAAAAGAAGGAAGGTTTTGTGCGCGCCAAGGGTCTTGGTGAGATGAATGTCGGCGCCATTGAGGAGTCCTTGTTTGGCAAGTTCAAGGTTTGGGAGCAGCTCAAGCCTGGTAATTGGAACGCTTTCTCCAAACTCGTCAATGATTTGATGGGTACTGATGTAGAAACTCGTCGTGATTACCTGTTTGATAAGGTCGACTTTGACCAAGTAACTTTCCTGTGATTGAGGTGATAAGATGAATATTCTTGAAAAGATTTTGGAGGAGTCTTTCCTCGATTATAGCGCATTTGTGCTTCAACGCAGAGCCATTCCTGATGCGCGCGATGGTTTCAAATACACCGCGCGCCAGATTCTCCATGCCCAGCTGAGAGAGAAATTGGATGCCAAGCATCCTTTTAAGAAGTCTCAGAAGTCTGTGGCTGCGGCGACCTCTTTCTCTTATGTGCATGGCGATGCATCCTGCTATGAGCAGATTATTCGTATGGGCCGCCCTCTGGTTCAGCGTTATTTCCTTGAGGAGTTTAACGGCAATGAGGGCACCATTATTAACTCCAGCGACTATTCTGCTCAGCGTTACACCGAATGTCGTTTGAGTCCTCTCGGCATGGCGCTCTTCGATTATTTGAAAGTGCTGCCCAAGGAGAATTGGTCTCCCACATATGATGAGGAAGGAGAGTTCCCCCTTGTTCTGCCTTCAGTCGGGTACTATAACATTTGCAATGGTAGTTTTGGTTCTATCGGTGTTGGTCTCATCAGTTCTATTCCTCAGTTCAACCTCGGCCAAATTAATAGAGCCATCTGTGATCTTATCAGTGATCCTACTATTGAACTTTGCATTCTTCCTGATTTCGCAAGCGGCGGCATCTTGTTAAATCCCAAGACTACTCTTGATAGTCTTAATCGTGGCGAGGGGCGCTCTGCGCTTCTTCGCGGCGTTGTAAAGAAGAATATCAAAGAGAAGTATCTTGAGGTCGTTGAACTTCCATACGGCGTGTATACCAATACCATCTGTGTGGAGCTGCAGAAGGCTCTGGATAAGGGTAAGCCGCCCTTCAAGGACTTCAAAGACCTGACCAAGACCAAGGTCCAGATTCGTATTTATACAGACAAGTTGGATGAGTGTGAGAAGTGGCTCTATAAGAATACTTCTGTTCAAAAGCACTTCACCATCAAACTTATTATGCTGGACAATGGCAAGAAACCTCGTCTTTTTACCTTTAAGGAAGCACTCCTGGCTCATATTGACCATGCTAAGAAAGTTTACAGACTTCAATTTGAGAGTCAGCTCGATGCGTTGAAGTCTCGTGAAGAGATTATTCGCGGTTTAATCCGTGCTCACTCTATCATTGACGACATTATTTATGTCATCAAAGAGGAGTCTACTTCTCGTGCCGATGCCATTAAGAATTTGATTTCTCACTTTGAGTTCACCGAACTTCAGGCAACAGCGATTGTCGATATGAAGCTGCATATGTTGACCAAAATCGACATCACAAAGCTCGAAGGGGAACTGGAGCAGAATTTGATTGACCAGGACTATATCAATAAGATTCTGTCTGATGAAGAAATCTTCAATACCCATCTGAAAGAGCGGTATATGGAAATCGCTGATAAGTATGGCGATAAGCGCCGCACTCAGATTTATCATGGAGATGAGTTTGAGAGTCAGCAAGACGGCGAGGTGTCTGATAAGGAGTTTATAATTTTTGGCGGCGGCCAGGAATACATGACAGTAACTACCGAAGATCCTCAGACTATTGCCGTAGACATCATGTACAGCTCTCTCATCATTCCTGGTGATGAAGTGGTCATCATTACTGATCAGTTCCGCGGCTTTACTCGAAAGTCCAATCAGTTTGTATTAGGCCGCGGCAGATGGAGTGACCTCATTAAGTTAAATGATGGCGAAAAAGTCATCGCCGTTTATCCCAGACGAGAGATTGAGACTTCACAGTTCGCAATTCTCGAAACCGATATGGGCAAGATCGCCGTTCATCAGTCTTATATCCTTACCGGCGCGAGCACAAGGGGCAAGAAATTGGTATCCAAAAAGTTGCTGGTACAAGATGTAGAGTTGAGCGACAGCCATGAAGGATTGCCCCAAATTCGGTAACAGCTGTTCGTTTCGCTTGCAATAAAAAAATTTTTATGGTATAATATAAGTAGAAGATGAAAGGAGGCACAAAATGATTATTGCCTTGGTAATCGCACTAATTGTTTGTGTCGCCCTCATCGTTCTACTTGCAAGTAAGAATGCTTTCTTAAAAGGAAAGGTACTTACTTACGAAGCACGAACAGTAATTCTGGATGAAACTGAAAATTTGTAGAAAAAGAACGCAACTCTTGAAGATTAGTGGGTTAAGCTATCTGCTAAGACTTCAGAGGCCGCGGCCGCTTTTGAAGAAATGAGCGGTAAAGTAAATGAAGCTGCCGCAAAACTTGATGTTCTTAACTATCAAATAAGTCAGGCTCAGGATTAGCGGCGTGAAGTAGAACTTTAGGCGACAAAGGATTTGGCGGCCGAAAGAGAGGCACGCCGCACAGAGTTTGAAAATCAGTTGGCAAAAGAGTTTTAGGAGATCCAAAAGAGCCATCCTGCTCAGCTACTGAAAGACGAACTCGATCAACTTAATTCTGAGATTAAGTAGGCAAAGGAAACTCTTCGAATCCAGCAAGAGCAGGCTCTTCAAAAGGAGCAGCAAGAGGAGTTCTTTGCCACTCACTCTGTTAATTTAACAGAGGGGGAGAAAGCCGACATCACAAAGATTATGGACTTTGCTCCACAGTTGAGTAGATTTGAGGCTTTCTGCAAACTTGTGTGGACAGAATACTATCAGAAGCCCCTCCAGAAACTCTGCAAAGAGTTGGGCGCCGATAAGATTACTGGTATCTACAAGATTACCGCTCAAGATGGCCGTTGCTATATCGGCCAGGCGCTCGACATTGGCTCTCGCTGGAAGGAGCATATGAAGTGCGCTTTGGGGATTGGAACTACTGGTTACATGACCAATAAGTTCTATCGCACCATGCACAAAGAAGGCCCTGAGAACTTTACTTTTGAAGTTCTTGAAATTTGCCCAAAAAGCAAGTTGGATGAAAGGGAGCGTTACTGGATTGAGTTCTATAACAGCACTGTTTATGGATTCAATACCAAGATTGGAGGCTGATGCCCATGACCTTTCATTGGATTACATTGAAGCCGCTTTCTTTACAAATCCTTCGATATATCGCCGACCATGACGGCGAAAAGGCTTCAGAACTTGCGGAAGGGCTTGGCTTATCAACGAAACAAGTTGATGCAGCTGTGACAAAAAGTCTTGTGCGACATGGACTTGTAATTCGTGAAGCTAAGCTGACGCGATTACAAAAGAAGGATTACAACATCATCAAAATCACAGAACGAGGTAAGAATTATCTTACTTGGCTTTCTGAACAGGCCCAAGGCGAGCCTTAATCGCCTTTCTATTTGCTCCGGTGGTGGAACTGGCATACACAACAGTCTTAAAATCTGTCGCCCGAAAGGGATTACGGGTTCAATTCCCGTTCGGAGCACCATAATATTGGGGAGTAGCGTAACGGCTAGCGCTGTGGTCTCTAAAACCATAGGAGTGGGTTCGATTCCCACCTCCCCCGCCATATAGCGGGTTCGTCTAATGGTAGGACGCCGGTCTCTAAAACCGTTATTCCCTCTGAAGGGGTTGTCTGGGTTCGAATCCCAGACCCGCTGCCATTTATCCTTTATTAAGGATGTGACTAAAAGGACAAATATCTTTAAGAAAGGACAGAAAATAAATGCAAGTAATTAAACGCAATAAGTCTTTAGAGGAATTTGATAAGGATAAGATTTATAAAGCCGTAATGAAAGCCGCCATCGCAACTGACCAGGAGAACTTTGACTATGAGGCTCACGCCATCGCTGATGACATTGAGCAGATGTTGAAGGCCACTGGGGAAGACAAGATCGACATTGAGCAGATTCAAGACCTCATTGAAATCGACTTGTACGCCATCGCGGAAGCTCCCGAGACAGCTAAGGCTTTTATCTTGTTCCGTGAGAAGCGTAAGCAAGAGCGTGACAAAGCAAATCGTTACGCAAACATGATTCGCTCTCGTGCCCTCACTCCTGATGAGGCTAACTCCAGAGCAAACGCTAATCTCGATGAAAACTCCTTTACTGGCCGTATGTATGAAGCAAACGAGGCGCTGTGGAAGGAGACAGCGCTTGACGAGTTTATGCCAAAGGAGATTGCTGACCTTCACAATAAGGCAATCCTCTATCAGCATGACCTCTCTCGTTTTGCCATCGGTCAGCATAACTGCCTGACAGTGTATTTTGATTACATCTGGGAGCATGGTTTCCAGACTCGTCAGGCTACTCTACGTCCACCCTCTCGTTTTGCATCTGCTTGTCAGCAGGTCGCCGTGATCTTCCAGGTACTCAGCCAGCATCAGTTTGGTGGCATCGCTTCTGGTCATATTGATCGTGATCTTGCCCGTTTCGTCGATATGAGCCGCCAGAAGTTGATTAAGAAATACCAGCACGTAGGTCTTACTAAAGAGCAGGCTGATGCTCTTGTAAAGAAAGACCTTGAGGATGAAGTGCATCAGGGATGTGAGGCTCTCATTCATAACCTCGCTACTCTGCAATCTCGCCCTGGCGCCCAGTTACCATTCAGTTCTCTGAACCTTGGTCTGGATACTTCTGAGGATGGTCGCTTGGTTTCTCGCGGTATTCTTGAAGCCATGATTGAGGGTGTTGGGCCTCATCATCAGACTCCTCCTTTCCCCATTCTTTGCTTCCAGGTAAAGAACGGTGTGAATAAGAAGCCTACTGATCCCAACTATGACCTTTATCGTTTGGCCATTGAGTGTGCTGCTCGCCGCCTGACTCCCAACTTTGTCAACTGCGATTCTTCTGTTTGTCATGAGAATCCAAACGACCCCGATACCGAGCTGACTGCTATGGGTTGTCGTACTCAGATGGGCCGCGATATTTACAGTGAGGGCGATCCTTACAATCGTATTGGCCGCGGTAATCTGGCTCCTGTAACAATTATTCCTGTTGAGCTTGGCATCAAGTATGGTGTTGTGACAGGCAAGCGCGACAAGCCTGACCTTGAAGGCTTTGAACACGCTTTCGATTATCTTCTGAAGAAAGCCGAAGAGTCCTTGCTTATTCGTGCCAATATCATGTTTAAGCAGAAGATGAAGGTTGCATACGAGATGTATGTCAACCATGTCTGGAAGGGCACATACGACTATGACGACGAGGCTTCTGTCTATGAGGTACTGAAGCACGGTACTCTCGTTATTGGCGTTCTTGGCTGGGCTGAAACTCTTTGTGCTTTATTCGGCAAGCATCATGGCGAATCTAAGGAAGCCGAAGAGTTCCTTATGAAGATGGAGAAGAAGCTCAATGCTTATGCCGCAGAGTGTACCGAGCGCAATAAGCTGAACTTTGCCGCATACCATACTCCTGCTGAGAACCTTTGCTATACTGCAATGACCAAGTTACAGCAACGTTGGGGCAAGGAGCTGAAGAATGTAACTGACCACGAGTATGTTACAAATTCTATCCATGTTCCCGTTTGGTATGACATCGACGTATTCGATAAGCTGAAGGAAGAGGCTAAGTTCTCTAAACTTGCCACTGGAGGTAATATCGTTTATGTAGAGTTTGATACAACTGCTGTTCACAATCTTGACGCGGTGGAGCAAGTCATTAACTTCGCTATGGACAATGACATCCCATACTTTGCTTTTAACTTCCCTCTCGATGAGTGCACTGTATGTGGATACTCCGGCGAAATCCCAGCTGGTGGATGCCCCGAGTGTGGAGCGCCAGACGAAGCAATCAATAGACTTCGCCGCGTAACTGGTTATATTACTTCTGACTATCGCCGCGCCTTCAATGCTGGTAAACAAGCAGAAGTAAGAGACCGTGTGAAGCACACACATGGAAAGGAAGTCGAGTTGGATTGAGAATTGCCAAGATCGTAAATAACGACCTGGCAAATGGCCCCGGAATACGAACATCTGTCTTCGTTTCCGGGTGCCCAATCCATTGTCCAGGTTGTCATAATCCTGAATTATAGGATTTTCATGTCGGAACTATTCTTTCCGAGCATTTGATTGATAAGGTTATTGCCCTCCTTAAAGTTGACGGTATCAAGCGTGGACTTTCCATTCTTGGAGGAGAGCCTCTGGCTGACGAAAACATTCCCGGCCTTGCGTTTCTTTTATTGAGAGTGCGCGAATCTCTCCCAGATTGCGATATTTGGGTATGGACGGGATATACAATGGAAGACTTAATGAACCGTCATAGTGACCCCTTGACAGAAAAAAATTTTTATGATATAATAAATACAGTAAATGTGATAGTGGATGGGCCTTTTGTAGAAGCTCAAAAATCTGGTGAGCATCTCTGGAGAGGGTCCGGAAACCAACGCTTGCTGAAAATGGAGAATGGTCACTACACAAAACTTTAATACCAGGAGGTAAAAACTATGGACATGGGAATTGATAACATTCAGATTTAGTTCCTTGGCGGCGGCTATCGTAAGGAGTTGCCTCAGCCTGAAGAAGTCCTTCTCTGGCATCAAATCGCTGACCGCGAATTTTGGTTGGACGAGAATGAGATTACTTGGGACAATACTGCATGGTTGATGCAATACATTATGTATTTGAATGAGCATGAGGCCGATGATATGACTCCTATCAAGATTCATATTATGTGCCCCGGCGGCCATCTGTATGTGATGTTTGCTCTCTATGATGTTATCAAGAACAGTAAGATTCCGGTTTATACCTATAACGAGGGTATTTGCCATAGCGCCGCTTTCCTGATTTATCTTGGCGGCCAGAAACGCTTTATGCGCCCTAATGCTGTATTCTGTGCTCACGAAGGTTCTGCCCTGCAGGGCGGCACATATCGTGAGAGCAAGGCGGCGATGGCGCAATATGACCTTGAAGTTACCCGTATGAAGGAACTGATTGCCGAGGAGACGAATATGGATCTGGATTTCTTAAACCACAAGTTTGAGCAAAATTCTGATTGGTATATCCGTCATGACGAGGCGAAAGAACTTGGAATTTTGAAGGAGTAATACAATGAGCAAAGTTTTGATGCGCAGAACTGAGATTTGGCGAGTCGATACTGAGAAAGAGGCTCAGGAGATTATCGACGAAGCCGCAAAGGAGGGCGACCTCACTAAGAAGATTATTGAGGTCAAACAGAAGAAGTCAAAGGGACAGGTTGTTGACGAGAACCTGAAGGTAACTACTCAGGTTGACTTTGCCGGCCAGTGGCCAACAGAGGAGGATGATGACTGATGGTTGTACTTGAACCGAGTGTAGAGATTTTGAATAAGAATCTCGACGGTGTAGCAATGGCATAGCTTATTGAAGAGGCTGGCCGTACTTGCTACAAGAGTGAGGATAAGATCACGGAGGATTCCTATGACAAGTTTATCAGAGGAATTATTAAAAGAGGCCACGAATCAGTTATTGAGCACTCCTCAATCACGGTACGGATTACTACTGATAGAGGGGTCACCCACGAAATTGTACGGCATCGTATCGCCTCTTATAGCCAGGAGTCAACAAGATACTGCAACTATGGGACTGATAAGTTTGGTGGCGGAATCGCTGTCATTAGACCTTCTACCATTCCAAGTGGAACTCCTGCGTATGATGTTTGGCTCGACGCCATGCATTCAGCTGAGGACAAATACATGGCTCTACTTGCCAATGGATGCACCCCTCAGCAGGCCCGTGCCGTGCTTCCAAATTCGCTGAAAACGGAGATCGTGATGACCACTAATATCCGTGAGTGGCGTCACTTCTTCGCCCTTCGCTGTGCGCCCGCCGCGCATCCAGACATGAGAGAGGTTGCTCTCTTGACACTTGCTCTTTTCCACGAGAACATTCCTTTGTTCTTTGATGACTTGTATGAGCAATACAAGGAGGACATTGAGAAACTGTGAAAATCCTTTCCTTTGACCAAGCAGCCAATGTAAGCGGCTGGTCATATTGGGAAGATGAAGTTCCGGTTAAATGGGGTACTGTTGAGCCGTCGCCAAAGACCTTGCGCGGCGGCCAACGCCTCCATAGTCTTCGAAAGCAATTTGAGGACTTGATTAAGGAATTTAATCCCGATATGATTCTCATTGAAAATCCTGTCGGCGGCGAAGAAGATAAGCGCGGCGGCCCAGAGAATAACTGGAAGACAATGCAAACTCTTTGTCAGGTGCAAGGCGTACTTCTTGAAGTAATTGCCGCCCACAGAAAGAAAGTGGAGATTATCTCCCCCTCCTCTTGGCAAAATACTTGCGGCATCCATAAGCGTTCCAGAGATGAGCGCAAAGCTGGCGCCCGTAAGTTTGTTGAGAATTATTATGGCCTCTCCGATGTGATTCAGGACGTGGTAGACAGCATTTGTATTGGCTATCATTACATTCGTGAGAATGGCCTTGAAAGGAGTGCTTTCTAATAGAAATCAGACAAATCACTCCTTCCGTCGACATTTCAAAGTTCGGCAGGAAGCTCTCGCCAGTAGAGTAGGTTCTGGCAAATCGAGGAGTATAGGACATTGATGGCTTCTTTGATGTAAGTTGGGAAGATGTTCAATCTCCATATGACCTCGATTATATCAAAGAGGCTGCCAATAAAATCCGCGAACACGTTGAGGCAAATCATAAGATTGCTATTCTCGTAGACGTGGATATGGATGGATACACCAGCGCGGCGCTCTTAATCAATTACATTCGGATGCAACAGAAATATGGAGACTGGGTAGACTGTTCTCCAGAAATTGTCCACATTCTGCACACAGGTAAGATTCACGGTCTTGATGATACTGAGGTTATGGATAAGGTGCTGAACACTATCAAACCCGACCTATTCGTTATCCCCGACGCAAGCGGTAATAATAAACAGTATCAGGCCCTCACCAGTGCAGGGATTGATGTAGTAGTGCTTGACCACCACGACATGAGCGAACGTGGCGACGGCGAGAAGGTAATCGTGGTTAATAATCAGCAGTCCTCTCGGTACAAGAATAAGGACCTGAGTGGCGTGGGCGTTGTATATCAGCTTTGCCGCGTGTTTGACGATATGCTTTCTTTCGTGTGCGCCGACAATTATCTCGATATTGTGGCGCTCGGTCTTGTGTCCGATGTTATGGATCTTCGTTCTGCTGAGACGCGCTTCTTGGTATTTGAAGGTCTGAAACCCGAAAACCTGCGTTCTTATTATCTTGAATACGCGAAGTTCGCCAACTACAAGATTTAGAATGTAGATTTGACACCTCATGTGGTTTCTTTCTATGTGGCGCCGCTCTTTAATGCCGTAAACCGTATTGGTAGTATGGAAGAGAAAGAGCTGGTATTCCGTTCACTTCTCGATGATGATTCGAGAATGAAAGTATAGGATGGTACCCGTGGCCATACCGGTGAGGTTGACCTTGTTGTCGAGATGACAAGATAGGCCAATAACTGCAAGTCCAGACAGAAGCGCCGCGTCGATAAACTTGTGGCTTTGATCCACGATTTGGTTTCTGAAGAGAAGCTCTATGAGAAGAAAGTTATCCTTCTCGCAATCGACGACTTCGATAAGGAGTGGCGTGCTCTCACTGGATTGGTCGCCGGCTCAATGGCTGACTACTATCAGCGTCCTTGCATTTTGACTTTCCTTGGCGATGATGGCGCCTATTATGGCTCTCTACGTTGTCCCAATAATATGCCTGCCTTTGAGCATTTTAAGGATGACTGCAACGCCAGCAAGTTAATCAAATACGCAAGCGGGCACCAGCAAGCAGCAGGTATTGCCTTTGAAGCAGATGCGGTAAAGGCGCTCGAGAAGTATTTCGAGCAGAAGTATGCTGATGTTGATACCTCAACCGCATATATGGTTGACTTCATTATTGATGCCGAAGATCCCGAACTCCCCGATATTATCGCAGAACTTGCAGATTACTCCAATTATTGGGGCCAGGGTATTAAAGAGCCGCTCATTGCAATCACAAATGTTAAGATTGCATAGAGCACTCTCTCTTTGGTTGGACCAAAGAAGAATACCCTCAAGATTCAGTTACCACATGATTGCGTTGCAATCAGTTTCTCCTCTTCTCCAGAGGAATATGACTCATTGTGCTTGCCTTATGATGGGCAAACAGAACAGTATTATGTCGGCACTGTGATTGGTTATGATGCGGAACTTAATACCTTCCGTTATCAGACTACGCCACAGGTGAAAATTAAAGACTACGCGGTTGTGGATACCAAGTATGACTTTTAATTTTGGTTGACATAAAAAAATTTTTATGGTATAATAATTATAGAAAATGAGAAAGGAGTTAAGTTTCCGTGGTAAACATTTTTGACATTCCTGTGAAAGATACTATCAACGCAAGCATGAAGTCAAAGTCTTTCATGGTTGTCGGAAAATCCAAATCCGGAAAGTCCACTCTCGGCTCTCAGGCTCCTCGTCCTATCTTCCTGATGACCGAGAACGGCGGCGAAGGTTTGACAGGTTTTACTCCGGTGCCTATTGGCTCTTGGGCAGATTTTAAGCAGGCAGTAATCCAGCTGTGTATGCCCCAGGCCCGTGAGAAGTTCGATACCGTTGTAATCGACACCTATACAAACCTCATTCTTCTGCTCGATAAGTATGTCGGTCAGAAGTTGTCCACCGATAAGAGCACTTTGGATTTCGGTTCCGACGCTGATTACGGCAAGGGCACAAAGGCCATGCGAAATGAGCTGGGCATTCAGCTCCAGAAATTGGCTAATCAGGGGTACATTCTTCTGAATATCGTCCATGCCGAGGATAAGACTGATTTCCAGACTCAGAAGCAGTACATTGGTACTTCTCTCAGTCCCGGTTTGTACGGCGTTGCCGAAAAGTTCGTTGACCAGATTATCTATCTGAAGCGCGAGCGTAATAAGGACGGTACTTTCTCTCACAAGATTTACTTCAATCCCAAGGGTGGATTTGAAGGAACCGGCGGTCGTTGGACACCTGATGTTGATTCCATTGATTGTTCTTACGACAATCTGGAAAAGGTCATGGTTGCGGCCATTGAGAAGAGTGCCGAAAAGCAGGGAGCTAAAGCCGTTGAGGCGACCGGCCCCAGCGTAACCATTCAGACCGAGGATGAGAGAATCCTTGATTTCCCTGCCCTCAAGACCGAGTTTGACCAGCTCACAAAGGACTTGATGGCGAAATATCCCGAAGATGGAGCCGATAGAGTTCGTGCTATCATCGAAACTGTCCTTGGCCCCGGCAAGAAAGTCGGCGCCCTCCAGCCTCATCAGGCAGAGCTGTTGGCTGAAGTAAATACCACTCTGAAAGCAAATCTTGAATAAAAGGAGATTCAAACATGAAAAAGTTTAATCGTGTAAATCTGTCTGGTCGTCTCGCTGGCTACGAGCTGAATCGTGGTACTACCAAGAATGGCGACGACTTCATCAACGGCACCATTTCTCTGATTGTTGACGAGAATGGTACTACCGTCGATAAGATTCGTGTCTTCGCCACTCCTGTGTGGAAGAAGTCCGGTAAGGCCAATGGCAACTATACCATGCTCGACAAGATGGAGCAGGGTGAGTTCCAGGTCGGCGCTGATAACGGTGAGTGGCTGGCTATCCAGGGCACTATCGACATCAGCTACTTCCCTCCCCGCAATCCCGATCCCAATGATCCCGAGCCTGCTCGTTCTCAGCGTGTGAATGCCACTTTCATCAACGCCAATACCAAGAAGGTCTACCAGAACACCTGGAGCTGCGACTATCTGATGACCAACATCCGTGAGATTGAGGCTGATCCCGAGCGCAATCTGGACCGTTATGTCCGCGTTCACGGCTATGTGGTCGACGAGTACAACGAGGTCCTTCTCGAGGCTGAGTTTGATGTTCGCAAGGAGGCGGCTATCAACTACTTCCTGGGCCTCCAGGCAAGCGAGGATATGCCTTACTTCGTGTCTGTCGGCGGCGAGATGACTATGGTTGTCCGTTCTGTGACTATCCCCAACGCCATCGGCGACGATGAGCACCGCGAGTTTACCAACCTGCGTTGGTGCGTGACTCGCATCAATCCTACTCCCTACACCTTCGGCGACGAGGCTGACATTACCGTTGATCAGTACAACGAGTTCAAGGCCAACCTCCAGGAGAAGAAGGCCGAAGCCATGAAGGACGACAAGGAGCCTGACCTCGCGTTCTAATTAACTGAAAGGAGAAGAAGTCAATGACATATGAGGAAAAGATTGCTTTACTCAATGGAGACGACTTCTTCTCCTTTTTTGAGTATATGAGAGCGCAACCTCGATGGGTTAACAGTGCCGGTAAGCGTGCAATACAGCTTATCGGCCTGTGCCATCATGGTGAGAATCACTCAGCGTTATTTGACCCATCAACTCTGAAAGTCAACTGTTTCAGTGAGTGTGGCGGCGGTATGCTACTTCATACTTGGATTAAGCGAGCACTCGACTTGCCTGATCCAGAACTTGCTAAACAGTTCATGGAAGATTACATCGCCGGACAGCGAATTGATTTAACTGGGCGCGTACCAATCAGTGTTGACTTCTCTTACAAAGAGCGGCCTTTCAAGATTGAACATATTGAGCCTCTTCAGCCAATTCGACAAGATATTCTTGATGAACTTTATGAAGAGCAGTTCACTCAAGCGCCAGATGTAATGAGAAAGTTAAGATGGCATACAGAGGACAAGATTGATGTCGATATTCTATTGAAATATGATGTGGCGTATTTCCCAAGGAACGGCACAATTATTCTTCCTCACCATAATGTCAATGGTAAGATAGTCGGTTTGTATGAAAGAAACTTCAGAATGTTGCGGAAGGATTTCTATAAACTCTATCCAGGTGCGCCTTTTCAAGCCGCGATGTGGTTTCCAAGAGCAAAATATGTTCCTCTTATAAGAGATGAAAAATATAGGGAGATGTTGCCAAATGAAGAAAAGACTTCTTGGAGTTTCCCTAATAGCCTTAATTTGTACGGGTTGCACATTGCTGCTCCTTACATTAAGGAAAGCGGGGAAGCGATCATATTTGAGGGTGCCAAGTCGGTAATGCTTGCGCACCAGTGGGGCATTAAGAATTGTGTCGCCTCACATACTTTTGGCTGTCATGCTAACCATATCAATATGTTGTATGAGCAGGGCGCCAGAAAAATCTTCTTTGCTTTTGACAAACAATATCAAGAGCAAAGTGACGAAGACCATGACTGGTATCTCTATAATAAGAGAACAACTGGTATGGCGGCGAAAATAAAAGATGAAGGCGGACTTCAGTGTTATAGAATTATTGATATTCCAAATACTGGAGTGCCGCTTGACCATAAAGACGCACCAGTAGATAAAGGTAAGGAAAAGTTCTTGGCGCTACTGGAAGCTGCGCATAAAAGTCGTCCTCTCTGGCCGGAAGAGCCGCAAGATTTGGGCGAGATGCCAAGAAGAACCAACTTTGTTAAAGACGAAAGAGTCTCGCAAGTTGCATTAAAATTGCAAAATAGTGATACGGTAGGTGATACAATTTGGTCCCTTTTACACCCGAACAGCGAGCAGTAATGGATTATGTTCTGGAGCAAGTTCATGATCCTAATGGGCATAATACCATTATCTCTGGTTCTGGCGGAACAGGTAAGACAACAGTAATCTGTGAACTTATCTGTCAACTTCTCAGTGAAGGGTATGCAGTTGCAGTTACCGCAATGACAGGCAAAGCAACCTCAGTTCTCCGAAATAAAGTCTGGCAGGCGATTGAGGAAAAAGAACTTGAGTTTGACAAAGATAAGCTCTGCATTGAAACTGTAACAAAGATTACGAAGAAAAGTAGCGTCTTAGGCACAACTTCCGATGGAAGCACCAAGTTCACAAATACTTGGCGTGATCCGAGGGCGTTTCCATATGATGTTCTGTTTGTTGACGAGCTTTCTATGGTGCCGCAGTTCATCTCTCAATGGTGGATGATGACCAATGCACGAGTTATTGGTTGCGGCGATGAATGTCAACTTCCAGAAGTCAATACATCAGAAGTGGCAAATGACCTTAATTCTTTTAGACATGATCTTCATGTATCTAAGATGAATTACACTTCTGGTTATGGTGTCAAGGTTTTGAAAACTCTGGCACATCTCCAGTTGCACAAGGTATTGCGGTCTGATAACGACATTGCTTTACTGTGCGGCGATTTGAGAGATTTCACTCAGTCCAAACAGCAACTTCTCTCTCGTATCAAGTATTGGGCAGAGAAATCTCCAGATATTTCATACGGAACTTCCAAAGCCGAGATTGAGACTGACCCTGAATGGCAGATTATCTGTTATACCAATAAGTTGTGTGCAGAAATCAATGAACATCTTTGTATTGGTGGAGACCGTTATCCAGATCTCCACGACAAGATTCTTCTGTATGACAATATCAATCCCCTGGGCATCTACAATGGCGATGTAATGTATTTTGCCGATTTGCTTGACGCGATTGAGCACGCAAAGAACCGTAAGCGCCCAATCTATGTTTGTGTGAAGTGGCAAAATCGTATGCCAAAGTCCAGCGGCAATATTTGGGAGCAGAGATTTGCAGCTCAATACATTGCCTACAATAATGCTCTCAGAGAAGCATCTGAAGAGCGTTGGAAGATGGCTCATACAATTATTGAGAATGCTTCTTTGAGTGAGGAGCAGAAAGATCAATATATTGTTGACCTTGATAAGATTGGTATGTCGAAGACCAATAAAGAAGATGCTCTCGTTGATTTCGTTGAAAAGATGACAAAAATTGACAGAGACACAGCAAATCTTCTTGTTGATCATCTTCCGCCAACACCTCAGCTCTACTTTGTGAATATTGGTTATGGCTATGCTATTACCACTCACAAGAGTCAGGGTTCTGAGTACGACAATGTTTGTTATGTTCTTGAGCGCTTCGATAAGCCGCTCGTCTATACTGGCCTTTCAAGAGCTAAGAAACGACTTAAAGTCGTAAATATCACATCTACAAAGTAAAGGAGATGAGTGAATGTACTTTGGTTGCCACAATCATACTGAATACAGCAATATTACAACTGGTCTGGACAGCATCAATAAGCTGGAAGACCTTGTAAATAAAGCCAAAGAGTTCGGTATGCGCGGTATTGCCATTACAAATCACGATAATCTCTCAGAAGTTATTGAAATCAATCGTATGCAAAAGAAACTGCGCGACGCCGGTGATAATTTCGTTCTTGCCATTGGCAACGAGATTTACCTCGTCGATAGCTATGATCCTAACGATAAGCAGAGAGAGACATATTATCACTTCCTGCTGATTGCCAAGGACAAGATTGGTTATCAAGCTCTGATTGAATTATCGACTCGCGCATGGTATCGTTCAACTGTCAAGTGGGGCAAACGCAGAGTACCTACTCTTAAGTCTGACATCGAGGAGGTTATGGAGTGGGCGCGCGGTCATGTGGTTGCTTCTACTGCCTGTCTGGGCGGCGAGTTCCCCACTTTGATTAACAATGGAGAATACGAGAAAGCAGAGCAGTTCATCGAATGGTGCAATAATCAGTTTGGTCGTGAAGATTTTTATATTGAGCTTCAACCTTCTGATAGTAAGGATCAAACTCTTTTTAATCAACGCGCTGTTGACTTTTATAACGGCCGGGCGCAGTTCATCATCACAACCGACGCGCACTACCAGAACGTAGAAGATTTCCCGGTCTTCGAAGCATTTCTGAGAAGCAAGCAAGAGGATCGTGAAGTTAAAGAGTATTATACTTTCGCCAGAATGATGGACGAAAGAGAAATCTATGAACTTATGTGCAAGATGGATATTCGTCCACAGTTTGTAGACAGATGTTTTCTGAATACTCTTCATATCGCCGACCAGATTGAGTTCTATGATTTGGCGCAAGATCCTCGTATTCCCAAAGTTGAACTGCCACTTATCAATGTCGGCTTTACCGCCGAACAAGTTAATGATTTGGCTCAATATCCCACTCTTTGGTGGGCGACCCATGAAAAAGACTATCAGACTTATTATTGTGCGATGTATTGCCTTAAAAGTCTGATGGAGCGAGGCAAATGGAATGAAGAATACCTTTCGCGTTTAGAGGAAGAATTCGACACGTTCAAATTCCAGTCGGAGGCGTTCAACGACAACTTTTTCGCGTACTTTAATACTATGCAGCATTTTCTTGAGCTGGCTTGGAGTATTGATTGCGCTGTTGGTCCCTCCAGAGGTTCTGCCTCCGGCTCTCTCCTCTGTTATCTTATGGACGTGGTTCAGTGTGATCCTATTCAGTACGGCCTCTACTTTTGGCGATTCGCTAACAAAGTTCGTACTTCTCCTCTGGATATTGACACTGATTTTCAACCTTCTAAGCGTCCTGAACTTTTTGCCGCAATAAGAAAAGAACGCGGCGAGCTGGGTATGACCCAGGTAGCCACATATCGTAAATTGACCTTGAAAGCGGCCATCGGCAATGCCGCTCGTGGTTACAGAAGTGAGGAATTTCCCAATGGTCTGGACAGCGATATTTCAACCTATCTCTCCAGCCTTATTGAGATTAAGCGCGGCTTCGTTGCGACGCTCAAACAGACTCTCGAAGGCGATGAGACAACAGGATATTCTGTCAACCACAGCTTTATCAAGGAGTGCAACCAATATCCTGGCCTTTTGGACATTATCAAAAAGATTGAGGGCCTAATCGTCGGGTCGGGAACGCACGCTGCTGCCGTGATTTTGTTTGACGACCAAGACCGTTTAACTAATCATTGTTCTCTTATGCGTGCACCGAACGGTGATATGTGCACCGCCTTAGACCTCCATACAGTGGAAGAGGCTGGATGTTACAAGTACGATTTCCTTTTGTTGTCCACGCTCGATATTCAGGCCGCGTGCTTCGATTTGCTGAAGAAAGATGGTTTGGTCGATAAGGATTTAACACTCAAACAGTGTTTCCGTAAATATATCAATCCCAATACCATTGACTTTAACAATCCTGAAATCTGGGCAAAACTTTATAACAATGAAGTGCTCTCTGTATTTCAGTGGGATGCCGCTTCTGGTCGTAAAGGTATCCTGGCAACTCATCCTCATAACCTTGCCGAGCTTACTTCTGTCAATGGTTTGATTCGTCTGATGACTCAAGAAGGTGAAGAGGACCAGATTGAAAGATTCTGTCGTATCAAAGATGATCCAGAGTCTTTTGAAGAGGAAATGGTTAAGGCTGGATTGAGCGATGAACAGCGTCATATTATGCACCAGGAACTCGATAGATACAATGGTTGTGCGGCGACACAGGAAAGTTTCATGGTATTGAGCCAGTTGTTGGCTAAATACACATTGAAGCAAGCCGATGCGCTTCGTAAGACCGTTGCAAAGAAGAAAATGAATGAGATTACCAAGCAGAAAGAGTTGTTTTACTCTCAATGTGAAGGTACTCAGGAGGTAAAAGATTATCTATGGAAGGTAGTAATTCAACCGTCTCTCGGATATGGCTTCTCCCTCAATCATGCTCTTCCTTATTCTATCATCGGCGTCCAGTGTATCCTTATGGGTGGTATCCTCTTTCCGCCCATTTACTGGCAATGCGCTTGTCTCCTTCAGAGAAGCGGAGCATTGGACGGTAAGGGTGCCAACTACAACAAGATTGCCAAAGCAGTTGCTACATTGGTAAGTCAAGGGGTGAATATTACTCCTATTGACATCAATGTAAGTGAGGCAGATTTCTCTGTTGATAGCGAAAACAATACCATCCACTATGGTTTGGCTGGCGTGAAGGGCCTCAAAGATAAGGTTATGACCAAGATTTTCGAGCTTCGCCCATTCGAATCTTTGCAGGATTTCATTGAGAAAACTGCCGCTGATGTCACCTCAATTGTGACACTCGTAAAGGCCGGAGCATTCGACAGATTCGGTCTGAGATCAGATATAATCAAGGAATTGGCAGAGATTAAAGCTGATACAAAGAGCCGATTGAATGGCCAGAATCTACTTATGATTAGTAGACTTGGCCTTTGGCCGCAGGACACTGAGGAGTTAAAATTCTCTCAAAGAGTTTATAACTTTACTCATTACATGAGTCAGTTGAAGGCCGCTGAGCAAAAACGACTTGGGGAAAAAATTGACTATTATCCTCTTAATAGTCGTTGCTTTGATTTCCTTGAAGAAATCGAATTTGATACGGGTTGTATTGATAACGAGAATCAGCTGCCTCAATTTTATTGGAAATCCTACTTCGATAGTTGGATGCTCCATATCAAGAATTATCTTAAAGAGCACCAAGAAGAAATGCTTAAAGCCGTCAATGATAAGCAAATCTCTGATTGGCTGGATAAGTATTTCAATAAGGAACAAGGTTATGCTGAGTGGGAGATTGAGACTATGGGCCTCTGTTTCCAGGAGCATCCTATGGTTCATATCAATAACATCTCCAACTTTGATGATTTGCCGACTGAACCTGAAGTTGGTAGTCTGTATAAAGTGCCGAGCGGCCGAGTAGTTCCCATTTATAAGCTGACAATGATTGCCGGCTATGCCATTGCAAAAGACAAACTCCACAGTTCAATTACTTTGTTAACTGCTACTGGTCCTGTTGAAGTGAAATTCCGTAAGCAGCAATTTGCATCTTACGACAAGCAGGTTTCCAAAGTAGTGGATGGTAAGAAGAAAGTGGTTGAAAAGAGTTGGTTGAATCGTGGCGTTGCTTTGATTATTCACGGTATGCGTCAAGACGATATTTTCGTTGCCAAGACCTATAAGAATAGTCCTATGCGCCACACAGCATATAAGATTACAAAGATTCTTCCTACTGGAAAGTTTGAAGTCCAGAAGGAAAGAAAATCTGGAACATTGGAGGATAGCAACGAAAATGACGACTAATGGAACTTCTTCTTCTTATTACGATGAACATGGGCTTCCCATTGAGCCTGGCGAGGAGTATATCGAGCACGCCATTCTGACAGTTCCCAACAATGACCCTGTAAATCATCCTTCCCACTACACCAGTGGGAAGTATGAGGTCATTGATATTATCGAAGACCAGCTCGGTCCTGATGGTATTCGCGGTTTCTGTCTTGGTAATGCAGTCAAATACATCTGCCGCGCAGGAAAGAAAGACCCTACTAAGACTCGGCAGGACCTTGAGAAAGCGATTTGGTATATCAATCATTATCTGGAGGTCATGCCTAAGTGAGACAAGAGTTTATTGAATGGCTGAATGTCTGCTGGAATGACTTCTATGAGGTATGGTCCCCAGAAGATTGTGAACAGCATATCGTAAAATATGGGCCGTCCAGTGATGTAGATAAGTTCATTACACTTATCAATCGTCTTTATGGGTGCCGCGCTCAAGATTGTCCTTGGGGTGTAGTAAAATCTGAGGACATGAAAGATAATAAGTTCCTGATTTTCCTTAAAGGAAAGTCGATTGAAATTCGTCCCTTTGATGACGATATTTACAATGTAGATTTAGTAAAGGAGGAAGGTTAATGGACAAAGTAGTTGACTTTGCCACCGCCAAAACAAAGCATGATTTGGCGACTTTGAACCAGAAAGAAGAGAAAACTAATCGCATCAAAGAGGCGATTAAGAAACTGCCAGGGTATCGTGGAGATGTTCCCAGCAAGAATACTATCCGCGGTCTGCCTGACTTGAAGCCTGGCCAAATCTTCTGGGTAGAGATGGATAAGAAGGCATATGTGGTCGCTGCGCTGAACGGCAAGAAAGTGACCATCAAGGCGCTTGATGAAACTGCCAGTGTGTCCACCAATATGACCATTTATGACATGAATAAGAGCATCGTGTCTAAGGAACCTCTCTACGACCTGGAGAAAGATCCTGACAATCTCGCCGACCGTGTAGTCACATGGTTTAACGAGGATTGTCCTCCCAATACCTACTACCTGCTGTATGGCCGCGACATCCACTATGTGACCCTCATCAAGACTCCTGATGGATTTGCTACCAATCCTTCCACTTTCAACCAGTTGGTTGATTTGATTAAGGACGTCGGCGATCTCATCTCTATGGACTTTAATACAGAGGACGGCGCCTCCTGCATTGAGATTTGGATTCGCACCAGAAACTCTGATGCTGAACTTCTCTATCTCATGCCCTACGATGCCGCGCTCGTGGTATTTGAGTAAAAATAGGCATAAAAAAAAGAACCCCTCCGGTTTCCCGGAGGGGTCTTTCTTATTTTAAGGAGAAGCGATTAAGCCTTTACGACAGTGTACTTATCGCCTTGCTGCTCTGTGGTATAACCAGCAGCGCAGAAGTTTGTTCCTGGGCCCTCGGCGAGGTTATTTGCAGGATCAAACTTGTTGAAAGTACCACCAGTTACTTCAATGGTAGCAGTACCATCTTTGTAGTTGGCGTCAAGACAGTTCAGAGTGAAGCGTTCATCGTCGCCATTGCCAGGCCCAGACAACTGCTGAATGGAGTAATCGCCGCCTTCGATGACGAGATCGCCCTGCTGGACATAACAAGCGGTGATGTTACCAATAAAGGTACCATCCTCGATTGTCAGCATAGAACCGTTCTGAACATCAACACAATAGCAGTCATTCTCAAGAGCATGAATTGTGCCATTACCAGTGATAATCACATTGGCGCCGTTCTCAACAGCAATCAGGCTGATGATGCCACCTGCTGGGTCATAGACCGCAGTAGTATTGGCAATGGTGTGGCCATTCAGATCAATAGTCACATCTACGCCATTAATGATGATTGGCTTGTCGTAATCCTGGTTGAATATAAGAGTATCGCCATCCTTCAGAGCTGCAACAGCTTCGGGAATTGTAGCATAGTCTACATCTCCGATAGAAGCGCCAGTTGTAGGCTCTTCGGGATCAGGATCAGGCTCGGGATCAGGCTCAGGAGTTGTACCGCCAATAACAGTAAACTCACCAGTACCGTTCTTGTAGCCAGTGCCACCGACAGGAACAACATAGCTCTTGCCAGTAGGAGCAACATGAACGTTGATTTCAGTCTTATTGCCAGAAATCATAACTGGGAAGTTAGCTGTAGTATTTTCCAAATCAGGCTGATCTGGAGTCTTATGCTCGGTGCCCAGACGAACGTCAACAGGTGTGTCAGTATCGAAAGAGCAGCCAGTGATACTTACATTATTGATGTAAGACTGGCCTTTATCCATTGGGATATCGCCTGCGCCTTCATCGGAAGGACCACCACGCTGAGTTACCTTAAAGGCAGCCTTAGCGCCGCAGTATCCAACAAATTCACAGTTTTCAAGCTCAACAACTGCGCTCTTTACACCAATCAGATTGAGGTCAACTGCATAGTCGCCAGCAATACCGGTATCGGTGCCAGTTGCGCAATTTTCAATCTTACAATTCTTCATCTTGAAGACACGGGCATCAGCGGTATAGATACCCTTACCGGTGAAGTCCTTAATCACACAGTCCTCGAAGGTCAGATAGGCATTACGTGCGCCGTTTGCCTCGGGTCCGTTGTTGTTATCATGCAAGCCAAAACTTCCGTTCTGTAAAGTCATGTTCTTTACAGTTACAGAAATTGGCTCGTTGTTAGAAGCCAACGTAATCCCCTGCTCAAGGATAGTGGACTTACCCTCCTCGGTAGTACCTTGGAGGGTAATGTCCTTATCAACTGTGAGTTTTTCGCTGACGGAGCCATCACTTAATTGGATGGTGGAACCAGCAGGGGCGTCAGCCAAGACGTCGGAGACCTTAGTCCCAGCTTCGTTCAGGTCGACGCCGATTAAGGGTTTTCGTCACCAGGCTTGGTGTCAATCAGACCCTGACCAGGAGTAATGGTACGAGGACCACCAGCGTCTTGGTTGAAGCGCTTGTAGTTCTCACTGGACAGATGTCCGGCGCCCATAGTACCAGTATCGGAGTAATCCAGATTCTGGTGAGGCTCAAGAGAGCGATCCTTCCACAGGTACTCACCATCGGTATCGTTATTGTACTTATAACGACGATAGGAGGTAGGATCGGAAGTAGCGATACCAGCAGAGCCGCCGTCGTAGTTGTCGTCAGCATCCAGAATCTGAATGTCAGCGAGAACCTTACGAGTCAGGTCGAACTTGCTGAAGTCAGGGTATGCGTCGCCGGAGAAGGTGAAGGTAGAAGGATCACCAGTTGCGGCGAGGGTGAAGGTCAGAGCTGTGGTTACCTTAAACTTAGGAATCACGAACTCAACAGGCAGGTCTACACCATCGGAAGCGCGACGGACAAGAGAGGAGCCCTCAACATAGAAGTAAGCGCCAAACTTGTCGGGCAGGATGGAAACCTGGGTTGCATCGTGAGTATACTCAACATAGTAGTCAAGCAGTACGATGTCCTGATACAGGATGGAAGGAACGTTTACCTTGTAAACGAAGTCAGAGCCTTCCTTGAATGCCTTAGGCTGAGCAATGCCGCCGGAAGGAGCCAGCAGGTAGCTATACAGAGAATCTTCTGTTGTATCGCCCCAGAACTCGCCATAGTTAGCAGCACTGATGGTACGCATATACTGAGCAGAATCGCCCCAAGCGGTTACCCAGTTGCCCTCAGCGGAAACGGTGTCATAGTCTACATAGTAGGCTACCTGGTCGTCAAATACGCCACAAGCATCCTTGCCGACAGGATCAGGATACTCTTCGACGGACATTGGGTTGTTATACAGGTCAAAAGCAACGAAGGAGTCTTGGCTCTTGAACTTGCAGAGATAGGAGTGACGCTTAAACTCGTCATCCTCCTCATTAGCCTCCAGGTTAATCTGGAGAGGCATACCGGAAATCTCACCAGCGTCGTCCAGAAGCATTACATAAATGCTAGCGTTCTGACCAACATAAGGCTTACGAGTAAGCCAAATATTGTTTACGCCGCCACGAGGAGCATAAGTGCCCTTAACGGTGCCATGCTCGGTCTCGTCACCAGTAACGGCATCAGCAGCGCCGCCGGCAGGATACAGAGAGGTGTCGTCGTCGTAAACGTTCTTGGTCTGATCGGTATCAATCTGGTTATTGGTTGCCACAGAATACTTCTCAGTATAGTGAGCAATCACGCTACGAGCGTCGGGGTGAGAACCAGGAAGATGCTTATTGCGGGCAGGAATCAGATCTGCACCGGAAAGAATAGCCAGACCCTCATTGGACAGCAGAGCATCCTCGAAGTTGAAGGTCAGGGTCTTATCGCCCTCATAGGAGAGCAGACGAGCATTACCGCGGCCACCAGTTACATAGGAGACCTCAGCGGCAACCTCAAGAGTAGAAGTCTTGACAGTGTCAAAGATAAGCACAGGCTCGCCGGTACGGAAAGTCTTCGCACCGAGAGTGAACACAGACTTAGCCTTGAAATAGACGTCAATGGCTTCACGAATTGCCCATTTCATATAGCAATATTCCTCCTATTAAAAGATTTTGCCTTTTAATCAAGGTATTGAAACATCTCATAAGAGTGTTTAACCTTCAAGAGTTCCAATAGAATCATTGTCGTTCTCTGGGTCGCGCATCATCCAGTGAACAAGTTTATCCTCATTCTTTGCGCCAGCCAAACGGCTCTTGACATCAAGATCATACGCCTCCCATGCTAAGTAGGTTTGCATCAAAGAGTTTAACTATAAAATAGTCATCTCAGTGACGTCCGACAGCGAGTTTGCCGTTGCTATTGCGACAGCTCGTATGTATCTAGCCAAGAAGCCTTTCGACTTAGACTGTGGCTACATAGCAGCGAGCCTCGCTCGCGCTTTCTTCATCTTTTCAGCGATTTGCGCTGCCAGCTTATTTGCTGGATTGAACTCCTCTTTTGAACCACTCAATAAAGAAGCACCTCCAACAATTCCGATTAACTCCTAAAAGTCATCGAATTGTTCTGGCTCAATGTTGATTAGCTAATCCTTATTCTAAATGATTAAGGATCGCGGACCAATATTGATCTTAGTCGTAAAAAACAACTGAAGAAAATTATTCAAAAGCGCCCGGACATCTTTGATGCCTTCCATCTTTTGGGTCAATGATTCGTTAAAAATCATCCAATTTGTTACATCGGGTGATTCTATGTGAAGCTACTTTTTATTCATTCGAAATATCGACAGAGCAATAAAGTAGTTCTGCTCACCAAGCATTGCGATCTCTCGCACTCTTGGCTGATGTATTGTTATTCCGAAAGCCTCAACTGGAATATCAATACCAGTGACGAGCATTAGCTCGTCAATGTTAAAATCAATCAAAAGACAGGAGTGGGTCCTTCCTTAGGATGCAACTTTTTGTCGTCCTTATAGGTTTCGACATTGTAATACAACGAAAGGCCTCCCTGTGCTTCGTTAATGATGAGCTGCTTAGCGCCCATAAAGTCAGCCACCTGAGTGCCAATGACAAAATCATTGTTAATCATGCCGTCAATCTCGCCAGCAATGCAATAGGGGCGCAACTTGAAATTATCCAACAACCAGAACTCATACGGCACAAGAATATCAAATCCAAGTTGGAAAGACCTGAACGTGGTTTGATCTTCCATAGGCACGAAATTATCCAGCGTGATAATCACATAGGGCTTGGCATCATGGTCAATAGTCAGTTTAGGGACAATTCTGATCTGATTATTGAGCAATGAATACGCTTGTTCTTGATTCAACTTTGGCAGCTCCAAAGCGTGTTTGTCGGTGTAATAAAGCAAGCGCTTCAAGCGCTCATTCTTCATTAACCTGTCCACTACCAGTGAGAGCGTGTTTTCAACCGAAGCGAATGATGAATAACGTCCCAACATGGATTTCTCACTTTGTGATCGCAGTAGTGGCATCTTATTCCTCCTTCTCGTTACATCAATGATTCAACCTAGACGTGTTTCTGGTATAGAGTTCCGTTTGGCATCTAATAGCCAATGGTAAAAGCGCCTGACATCATTGAATCCCAATAAACATGAATCTACTGTGCGTAAACATCATCTGTTTCTTGGAATTTAGCAGGGATACGATCCTATGGTCTAGCGCCTTCATTCTCTACAATAATCCATTTACCGCCGGCGACAATTGCTTTGAACTCCACTCTAAATCGAGGCTTAATGACGAGCGGACCTTCAATACCGTATTCTGTCGGATATTCGGGAATGACGGGTTGTACATTCCAGGTATTCATAATGTTCGTTTCAACATCGTCCTCTACCAAGTTGGTATAGTACCTGGAGCAGTTCATTTGCAGGACGCCCGGCATCGAAATGTCGTCAATCTAATCTACCTTATAGGTAAAGCTCTTCAGTAAGAACTTTTGATATTGATTGAAATACGCCCTGTTTTGTTGATTGGCCGTAGCCAATACAACGAGGTTTGCATTTGGTAGGTCGGCAGAACCAAATGTCGTATTCGTAGACGTGAAATCTGGATTGGAAGGACCAACCACAGAGATAAGCGTCTCTTGTACTTCACGATTGCCGTCTACCCACTGAACTTTATAATCACAACGGCGACATTGGCCTCTAAAGTAGGCAAGTTCAGTTAAATCTCGTGCGTAACAAATCCAGTAAGTACCGGTATTGTCCCACCGAAATACATCGCCGACGGAGTACCGGGCATCGAACGGAACTGATAACAGTTTCGTATCGTAGTCCATATTCTAAGTAACTGGATTGAATAAACCAACTGTTTGCTTATCCATCCCAGGATACTTCGTAAATTTCGCCGCCTGATAGGAGTATTTAGTAGCAGAAAGCATTGACCAGAGTTTATCTCTAATCATGCGGTCCTACTGTGGTGCTCCACCATAGTAGTTGAGGCGGCGTTTCATGCCTTCATAGCTCATGCTACCGCTCCTTAAATTTGAATTGATTTCAATTCAGAGATTGCTTCAAAGATACGCTTACGGAAAATCATTTTGTCTTCCGCATAATCGAGCGCCATCAATTTGGCAATCAATACCATGAAATGAGGATTATCCTCAAACATCTTGTTATACCCATACAGCTCATCGACTACGGTGTGGCGTTGAGACTGCCAATCTTCTTCATTCTCATACATAGGTAAGAGTTTGAAGATCTGATTTGTCAAACGGGTATTGTTATACTTCCAAGCATCAGGGCCAAACTTAAACTGTTTCGCCATACTACATCTCCTTTTTCTCAGTGCATTCTTTTCGCCAACAAATCAAATGTTGACTCATAGTTGCCTGTTGGCCCCACTCTACGACGAGAGTGCAACATCTGCAGGCGCCTATGTTCATTTTTGGTGTTCGCCATAAGCGTCATGAGACGTTGGAGATGAGAGGCCTGGCTGGTCAGCTTGAAGTCAGTACCTGAAAACTTCTATCGAATTACCTCAATAGAAGTGATTTGGCGCTGAAGCCAAATCTGAAGCATACCATACGCGAGAATATTGCGTTCTTCGCGAGAAAGGTCTACGTTGAAGAAATCTCCTACAATATCAATCGGCTTATCTGGAAATTCAAACAAAGGAAGAGAAGCCTCGAGAAGCTCTCGACAATCGGCCCGTGTCTCCTCCTCTGTAATTTCCATATACATATCATCGGTAATTAACGCGAAAAACGCATCATATACCTCGTTAAGAGAAGTCACATTAACCCTCCCTCTTACGGAGTCTCTCCTTTGGTTTCTGAGCGGTGGGAGCTGTGCCTTCTGGCTTTTTCATAACCTTAATGGCTTTGAGCGTATCAAAACCTGTTTTCTGCTTGAGAGCCTCCATCTTATTAAGATCGGTCATAGGCAACTGCCAAGCGCGAGCCTTAATGAGATCAATAACTCCTGTTGGCGCGTATTCAAGGGTTTCCTTAAACAGCTCAAGGCTATCTTCAAGGATACACTTATCAACATCGCCGACGAGCCAGAAATATTCAATAGGGGCATATGGCATTGTCTTATTTACCCATTCCTCGTCCTGAACCATAAGCTCATTACGAAGAAGAGAAGCGCCGCCATCAATTTGCCAGAGAGCGTTCAGCTCTTGTTCAGAAAGGTCTTTACTCTCTCCTGGAACGAACACTCTACGAATATTCAATTCGGGGAGAGAGTAGACCACATTTCCATCGCTTCGATTGATTACTTTCATGTTATTACTCCTTTATCTCAAAATCAATCGTTACTGATTAGTCCCAGTTGCCAGGAACGTTATCAATAACGAGGCCCTTGTTGCGGAATACAGCCAGATTGTTAGTGGTGATGATACCAACACCGAACTTCTGGTAGGTCTGCAGCTCGGTAGACCAGTCGCGGTTCTCAAACTCCTTGACGTGAGTCTGGCCCTCGAACACGATCTTGACGGGCTTCTGGTTGTTGGTTGGGAAGATATAGATATAGGAAGGATCAATGACCTTAGTGGCATTGGTCTCATCGGTGAAGGACTGGGGCAGAACCACTACGGGGAAGCCCTTATAACGAGTGAAGTAACCGTTGTTCCAACGCTCGTCCTTCATGGACTCGGAAATCCAGTTGTCAGAAGGCAGCAGAGTCATAGCAGCTTCCAGAGTGCAATAAATGGTAGGAGTACCATAAATAGCAATAGTCTGGAGCAGACGGTCGAACTGAGCCTCGTCGAAGTTTGCTGCGCTTACCTTGTTGGTAGCGGGGAAAGCCTCGATAGCAGCAACGAGAGCCTTAGCAATCTCCTTATAGACTGCCTCGGACATACCCTCATTGATGATGTCGAGATAATCAGACCACTGCACGCGGCCATCGAGGAACTCCTCAAAGCCGATACGAGCAGCTCCGCCGTAAGCGGTTGTCTTGATGGTGAACTTCTCGTCAGCAAGCTCGAAAGCCTCATAACGACCAGCCAGCGCAACGCGAGTTACGAACTGCTTTGCACGCTGCTCACCAATCTTACGGTGATACACCATAGTGTCACCCTGTGCAATAGTGGTTACATCGGCGAACATACCATAAGTGTCAAGAACGTTCTTGGGCATTACGGTATCAAGAGTCTGCTCAATCAGAGAGAAGACAGTGTTCTTATTCTCACGCCACAGCTGTGGAGTGCCAGCGATCTCCTTCAGGTTGGCCTGAAGAGTATCGTTCAGGGAGTCATAGGAAACTTCCTGGCCATTCAAGGAGTACTTACCAGAAGGATTCTTCTTGGACATCAGTACCTTAGCAAGAGCCAGGTTATCAGCATATACGAAAGCCATCTGTAAATCCTCCTTTCAATTAGGCTCCCATGGCCTTGCTCATCAGCTTAACGCCGGGCTGGCCATCGGGCATGGTGTAGACCTTGGTGACCTCAAACTGATAAGTAGTGTTGGTGCCCTTGGTCTTAGTCAGGTAACCGTCATCGCCAACGTACAGTATGTCGCCGACTGCCAGGGAATCAGGCTCCTCGTTGATAGTGTTTGTGGTGTAAGCATCGTTGTCGGGCACAATACCGATCAGCTTGGGATACAGAAGGCCGTCCACCTTATCGGCAGCACGATCAACGAAATCGGAATAACCCATACGCTCGTCATACAGTTTCTTCTCAGAGTATACGAGGTAAGGCTTTGCAGTAGCAGGTGCAGCCCCAGGCAGAACCGCGATGCGGCCCATAGGAGAAGTCTCAGTGGTGTCGGGGATTACACACAGGAACATACCGTTCTCAAGCTCTGCAATAGGTGTTGCGGCGCCAGCGTCCTCATAAGCGGGAGCCTGGGCCTCAATGTAACCGAAGGTAATACCGGAAAGACGATTAGCCTCAACCTGGCCATACTTGCCTTCGGTCTTTACAAAAGTAGCAGGCATTACTTTGTATCTCCTTTCAAAAAAGTTTATAACCTTTTTATCAAGAAAAACTGATTAAATTTTCAGTTCTTTCTTCTTGTCAAGCTCTAAGGCCTGAATGAAAAATTCAGGGAGTCCGTCCAGAGAGTGATCTACTGCAGCAGCGCCTGCGACGCTAACCTGGAATCCAGTAGAAGGATGTCCGCTGTTCTTCTGCTTACGAGCATAAGTTACAGCGAGCTTGGACTCGATTTCATCGAGAGAATACTCATCGAGCTTCTCTACAACAGGCTTCATCTCTTCCTCAGTGAGCATCTCACTGTAAGATGTTACCATTGCTTGTTTCTTTTCTTTCTCTTCCTCGGCTGCTTTGGCACGATAGCCATTCAGCTCATTGGTAAGAGTTTCAACTTGAGACTTCAAATCCTCAATCACTGCAGCATAATCGACTGCTGGAGTGCCTTCAGGCTCGGCAGCAGGCTCTGTGCTAAACTGTGTTGTAGGCTCAGTAGGCTCTGGGTCAGCGGCAGGTTCAGCACTTGGCTCGCCGCCCTCTCCGTTTGTGGAGTAAGTTGCTGCTCCGGGAATGTCGCTTGGATCTGGATTCCCGACTGCGGGGTCAGGGATTCCTTCGACGCCCTCTGGCTTTGGATCATCTCCATCACCATCTGCTGCGAAATTTCCCTTCTTCTTTTTCTTCTTGTCGTCGTCGTCTCCGCCATCATCGGTTCCGCCATCATCGGTTCCGCCATCGGTTCCGTCGCCGTCATCAGATTTTGGATCATCGCCTTCTCCTTCTCCTTCACCTTCTCCTTCGTCTTCGTCATCTTTTTTCTTCTTAAAGACTCCAGCACCAGCAGGAGCAGGTGCAGGCTCAGGAGTAGCTGCAGGAGCAGCAGGAGCGCCAGTAGAAGCAGTAGAAGCGGGATCTTGTGTTGCAGTTACAGTAGTGCCACCAAGTGGCTCAACAGGCTCGGGAGCAGGAGGCTCCTTAACAGACCAGGTCTGTCTTACGGCCTGCATCTCACTATCAAGCTCGACTGTGTCTTCGCTTGTGATAGTCAGATTCACGCGTACATATTCGAGAGACTCGCGATCTTGGAGAATAACAAAAATGGTGCCGCCCTCAGAGTAAATACCCTGAATGTCGTATTTCATCTCAGCTCCACGATTGCGCAGCTGCATATATACTGCGTCAGTCAGATTCCAGCCAAGCTGAAGAGCGTACTCAAGAGTAATCTTTTCAGGCTTAGGCTGAAGTTGCCCATTCATGACGTAATACCTCCTTCCTAAGATATTCTCCACTTGCTCAGCAAGGCTCTCATACTGTTTAGTATAAGAGGACATTATCTTAGCCCCTTCAAAACAGGGTGCATAAGCATCACCAAGAATACAGAGCTTGTCAAGGGTAGCGGCAGTAAAAACGAAAACATCGCCTTCGTAGTAGCCGCTCATGGTTTGCTCATCGAGTTCCATTGACTGCCCTTTATTCAATGCTTGGGAGGCTTCCTCATATTGCCGAGTCCATAGATAGGCTTTACACATCAGATAAGTTCTGACTTGGCCATCTTCCATAAAGTCTTGATACCAAGGAGCATCAAAACTTACAAAACCATAAGGCTTTGTAATATCTTCAATGTTCACTTGACCATTGGAAATGGTCACCTTACGGCTATGTTGAACAAAGTCACCGGACTCTTTGTCGTAGAAGCCTACTACAGGAGCGCCAGGAAGGGTCGCAGCAATTTGACGACCAACCTCTTTGTTAATCACAGTATTGTTCTGATTGGGATTTTCTGAAACATAACATACCTTAATGGTAGCTTCGGTAACAAGCTCGTTAATCGGCTTGGTTTCCAGAACTTCCATGGTATTCACAATTGCCTGTGATTCCATCAAGTTCCTCCTTTCTTTGTCGTGATACGCTGGCAAACGGAATAATTTCTTGATTTCGTTTTCCAGACTTACTATTATAACATTTTATAAAATCAAAAATAAAAAAGTTATAAAATTTTTCACGACAAATTTTCTCCTGCATCGCATTTTCGTTTCAACATATACTGGATTTTGTAATGATAAAAATAAAATTTTTGAAATTTTTTGAAATTAAACCATAACAATGGCTTCATTGAGTGACAAGCTCATAGTGGGGTTGTTTCCAAATTGCATGGAAATATTGTTAATCACAAAGTCTCCTGTTACCCCCAATTCTGGGAAATTAAGATGAACGACTTTATTAACATCTAAATACAAAATGGGGATGGTTGTTAAAGATGCCGTTGCATTATAAATTAGATTATTATACAGCATTGCACGAACAGATTCATAACAGGTGCCAAAAGAATTAACTTCTTGGAAGTACTGTAGCTAATCTGGATTTACGAATGAATACGCCTATCCAATAGAGATATAATACTAAGTGTTTTCAATCATTTCTTGGGGTTGGCCAGTATTTTCAATAAATACTAAATCAGGAATTTCTCCTTCAAAGACTTGATTGATTTTAGTATTTTCCTACGCGATAGTCCGGCGACCAATTCTATTCACTCCATAAACGCCGACTCCTGCGCTTGTGTCGATAATATCTAACCAATAGCGCAATTTTTCTGGAGCGATTTTTACATCAACGGTATAACCTGCCCAAGGAGTCTCGTCATTATCTTCTCCAAAATGGTCTTCCCAACTTCTCTGGAAAGAATCCATCCCTTTTAAATCCCAAGTGCTAGACGGATCAAAAATATTTCGCCATTCGGCCATTAACTCTTCATCATAATAAGAGCCTTCAGTAGAAGTTCCATATGCCAATAATGCCCGACGGTATAGTTCTTCTCTCCAATTAAAATGATAAGAGGCATCCAAATCAGGAAATGCTTCATCGAGACTTAAAGCAGCGACTTCTCCCCAGGTCTCATTGACTTCATCAGGAATGTAAGCATTCTCTACCGCATAGCGAGAAATAGTTCCATCATTTTTATTCATCACTTTACGAATAGTCTTATGACATAAAGAATAGTTATCTCTAATTACCTCAATCTCTTCTTCTGTAACAGGTTTTGGTATATCTTTTGGCCGAACATCAATCGCTAAATGATATCTTACCATTACTTCGCTGTTAGAATCATCTTGCTTAGTTCCCCAACAAATAAAATCATTCTTTATTTTTGAATAATCTGGGTTATAGCCGATCTATGTTACTAAATTCTAATCTGCAAATTCATTGATAAAAGCATCGTCAGTATATCTTGGGAAATATAGACTCTATAAAGATTTATCTAAATCCTGAGTCTATTGAGAAATGTTGCCCTAAGAATCTACGACCTCTACTGTAATTGTTGGGTCGTAATTCAAAGGAGTAACTCCCGTTGCCTGATAATTTTTAATCTATCTGAAATGAAAAATCCCTTCTGCGTCATAGAAATATTCATAATTTCCAAGAGTGGAGACAATTTCGTCAAGGAGATTAGTTACTGTCTGCCCCATTTTTAAAATGAGTTCTCCAGGATAAGTTAAAGGCGTTTCTCTATAACCTACTAAATCTCCTTGATAGTAAGTATTTTCAAAACCGGTAACGGGAGGTGCGGCAATAACGAAAGAACGCCCACTGTTCTTAGCATCTATTTCACTTTGAAAATTGATCGGAGTGCTGCCTCGCCATCTTACAACTTTACGACCGACATCTGGGACATCTTCAATTACAATACGAGAAGGATGCTCTCCGCCATAATGATTGACGGCTTCAAAAATAATTTCTTTAATTAAAGGATACTCAGTAGTATAGTTCCCGTCTTTATCATAAATAATTCTATCGTGGAAACTGGTATTAGCGGGGAGAGTACCTCCACAAGTTCCATTTAAAAATGCCATCTTGTCCTATAATTCAATACTTACCTATGCAGAAGAGACTGAAATGGAAGAAGAAGCTCTTGTAATAACAAAAAGTCCTTGCTTAAACCAAAGCTCTTCTCCATACTGTGCGTATTGAGGTAAGTGATAAAAAGGATTTTTTAATCCTAAAGACAAAGAGATCTTTTTATCAATAGCAATCAAATTATTTATGTCAGTAATATTCTTTGTGTCCTCATCGAAAACAATGGTTAAAGAACACGTTTTTCTTACAGCAGAGTTAGCGGCTACCGTCATGGAGCCGCTAACTACCTTGCCTTCAAGACGAGCAATAGGATTCTCTGTTTCAAAATCGAGAACCATAATTGCCGCTAAATATTCTCTGACTTTATGCTAATTGAGCTTTAATAAAAAAGATCTATCGTTCATAAAATCAGCCATAAGCTCCTCCTTAACTTACTGCACCAACAGGTATTGTAATATCAATAGTTTGCCCAGAGTCGGTAACTCTAATTTTCAGCTCACTTGCCGCGCAAGCAGCTGCGGGGCGGCTATAAGTAATTACAGCATCTGTGCCAATAGTTATACTATTCGCCCGCCAGCCTGCTGGCATAGAGGTAATGGTAAATGCAGGAGCAGCTAAGCCAGTAAAGCCGGGCTTAATATTCACTGTGCCACCTGTATTTACTCTTCCATCTGGAATTGCTCTTGCCGTAGCATCTGGAGTATAAGTTAATGCTTCTCCGCTAACGGCTCCCGCTGGAATCCGAATTGTAATCTAAGTAGTTGGACTAGCAGAATCTGCGACACTAACTACAACCTCTCCGGCCATTGCGTTTGTTGCGGGACGAGTACCAGTTACAATACCAGTAGAAGAGTCTACTTTTACAGAATTTGGAAGCCATCCATCAGGAACTGAAATTAAAGTAAAGATCGGTGTCCCGCCGCCAGTAATATCTTTCTTCAAATCAATTTGTGGAATAGCTGTGTTAATAGTTCCTGCTGGAATAGAAGGATTTCCATCATAGCTCATTGCTCCAGTGATTTCGCCTACGTTTATGGTGACTTGCGCCGTTAATCCGGTAACTCTATCTTCTACCGTAATCACACAATTTCTAGCAGGCTAAGACTTTGATTGAGAATTACCGTAGATTAGACCAGAAGCACTACAAAAATAAGGAGAAATGTTAGCATCTGCACTAAATACAAAATCTCCAGATCCACCCGTGATTTGTACTGTTTTTGGAATATCAATAGCTTCAATTTCTGTCCATGCCTACTGTGGAGGAATATCTAAAGCTGGGCTATCTGGGAAAATGAGAGGCTCATAAACAACCCAGTTGAAAGAGATACTCGCTGTCTACTTCGCTCCGTCAGTTACCGTTACAGTAATACTGCCGCTGCTTCCTAATTCAGTAGGAGTTCCTACTAAATAAGCCTTAGAAGTATCTAAAGTATCCCATTCGATCCTTACTCCTACTGGACCTCCACTAATACTCCAGGTATATGGGGCTACACCACCAGAAAGTCCGTCTGAAACACTAGTCTAAGGCATTGCAACGCCTTGTTGCAGAACCAAGCGCAGATTTGCGGGTACTACTACATAATTCAAATATCCTGCAATTGCGGGGAAGATTACTTCAATAGTAGTAACCTAATCAGTGGGATTAAAGTCATCTGCTGGAACAGTAGCTGTTAACACTACGCGCTTTTCTTCTCCAATAGCAGTAACGGTACCACTGATCACTCCATTGTTAAAACTTAAGCCAGTTGGCAAAGTGCCCGTCATTGTATAAATAATTTTTCGGTTACTATTTGTTTTGAAAAATCTTTTGCTATACCATTCTTGAATTTTAAGATTTCGTTCAGCATAAGGAGATGTAATACCATCCGCTGGCTCAACGATATTTGTTACCATCGGAGAGAACCATTGTTCTACGCCATCCCAAGAACCATAACTACCAGTGTTATCCTTAATTCTAAAACGAGCGGTCATATCAGCAGGATTTGCGATTTCAGTTGGTATACCAGAAATAGTGCCCGCCGAAGAATCAATTCTTAGCCCTGGGACGATTTCATTGACTGAAGATGTAATAACTTCATAAGTATAGGGTGGCTATCCGCCATTACCGCTAATAACAGGAATAGACGACTTTTTACCTGGTACCTATGAAATTCCTGCTAATAAGTCATAATTTCCAAAGGAGTTTTTCAAACTAAAGGTCAACTTGTCAAAAGTTTCTCCTTTATCGAATACTACTCTTTTGCTTTGACCTGAGGCGTCTGTAATTTGAACTTCAACAGAACCTCCTGCTGTAGCTCCATTACCTGTGCCTTCAAAATAGAACATATTTGGGTCTTGTTCCGCGCCTTCAGTTTGTCGGATAATCCATGGAGAAAGGTCTCCAGATATTACTGTAACGGTATAGGGATAAATACCTCCTGTTACTCCAGAGAAATAAATCTTCTTTTGTTGACCATCACTCAAGGAAGGAAGAGTGGTAATTTGCTAATTCCATTTAAGCTCAGGGACAATAACTCCTCTTGGAATCTTAATTTGAATTTTCTCTGGCAAATCTTCCGCGTTCGCTGGAGTATCCTCAACTTCAATGGTTATATATCCAGCAGACATTGGCGCAGTTGGCCATTGAGTTGCTCCATCAGGAGGACCAATCTCAATGTATTCTTCTAAGGTATCTGGATTTTGCTCGATACGTCCCTCAATACCAGAAGGTAAATCTCTAAAAGTGAATTTAAATGGCGCTTTACCATTTTTAATATCACTTAAAGGAATACGGACATAATAGTTTCCGTTATTTGAATATACAAAGGTATCGAATAAGCGATAATCTTCGCTAGGATCAAAAGTTAATTGAGCAGAGATAGGAGCAATATTGATATTGACATATCTCATTTCTCCACGAGCATCAAAAACCTTAAGAATACCAACTCTCTGTTCTGAAGCTACCTACGCTCTGCCTGAGATTTTACCGTAATTGTTGATAGTAAAATCAGGCAAGAGGTACTCAGCAGAAAAACGATAATAGGGACGATCAACATATCTCAAACCGCCACGAACTTCAGCCATATCGTATGTGATTACTTCATCAGGATCATCTTTATCAGGATCGCCTTGAACATAAACTTGGATAGGATCAATAACTGTTCCAATCTGCATAGGGGCCAAAGCTCCAGCCCCACCAGAGGGATCATCCCCTCCTGGGTCTATATCCAATCTATGAGTAACATCAAGAAACTCAAATTTTTCAAGTTGCGCCTAAACTAAAATTGTAATACTCGCAGATGATGGCGTTGGAGTATCAAAATCTGTAGCTGTAATCGTTGCAGTAACGGCATTTCCCTAATTTAATGGAGAGCCAGATATGATTCCAGTCCCTGGGTCAATAGTAATACCAGCAGGTAATCCCTCTGCGCTAAATTTATATCCATGCGGGTATTCTGGCGTAATATTTTGTTTGCCACCACTTACCCCAGAAGATACATCTACTTCTTTAATCGGAACTCCCTATTCTGAATATCCAACATTAAAGTTAATACTTGGGTAGAAATAAATTGGGAAATAACCTTGTCCAAATTGAAGAGCTTTAGTAGCCACTTGTCCGGCAGCATCTACCACTTGGATAACCGCTTCTCCAGGTTCAACCACTTCAGTATATGCGCCGGTGATTACTCCGTAATTATTGATGGTAAAACCTTTTGGAAGATTTTCTGCACTCCAGATATAATCAAAATCGCTTCCCGTTTCAGTATAACTGAATTTTAAACCGCCGCTAACATAACTAGATAAGTTGATAGGGGTGATATTAGTCCCCACCTTTTCTTCAGCAATAGAAACACCAATCTCTTTAAAAGTCAACTGAGGATAAATAATACCAGCGGTAATTGTCATTTGAGCAAACTCTTTTGTAACATTATCATAAACCTATAAAGTAACTTGATGAGACGAGATGGGATCTACAGATGTTGAAACAGGGGTGCCACTAATTTCACCAGTATTAGGGTTTAAAATTAATCCAGAAGGTAAATAAGTAGGAGATACTACACTGAAATTATAGTCTCCACTTCCGCCCTTAACCGCGGCTATTGTCTAAATTGGTTTTATAGGAGTTCCAGCCAAAGAGTCTGGAATATTATAGATTTTATTATATTGATAAATCAATCCATCATAAACGGCGGGGTCAAGATCGCCGCGAACATAGGTATATTCATTAACCTAATTTATTACATTATTTAATTTCTCCAAATCTGCATTGTTATTTACGATATAAGTACCAGTGCTCTAATCTAATGTAAAATAAGGCTCCAAAGTCCTATCAAAACCAATAATAGCCAAATAATCTTGTTTATCAACTACTGATCCAAATGTAAGATTTCGAGGCAGTCCTGTAATTAACTAAGTCTAAAAAACAAAAGGCATTAGATTATAATTGATTAGGTTTTCAAGGTTATATTCAGCGATTTCCGTAACAGTACAACTTAAATTATATACCATTCTATTAGATTTATCTTGAGGAGTAAAAGATGCTCCTGAAATCATTACAATCATATTACCTTCAGTTTCAGACCTAAAGAGCTTTGGTTTTCCATCGGCAAGCCAAAGCATTACGAAATCTCTGAATTTTCTTTCAAAATAAATATTCTCATCAGTTTTTTCGGTAGACCCTGACCGTATAATATTGCGATGCAAATAGTCATCAAATACTGTCATTGGTCCGAATTGGTCGCCATAGTAATCCTAATTAAAATCTTCAGTTTCAAAAATTTCATCTCTATTAACTTCATCCAAGGCCGCTAATTTATCATTCTTTTGCAAAAAGTCTCTCATTCTTGCACGAGAAATAGAAAATTGTTTTATTGAATAAAGATCTTTATTCAAGATTACCAGTCGAGAACCATTATCATCATCCCACCATAATCCATTTTCATTGTCATTGCGTAAAAAAGAGCCTGTAGGATCATGGTTTGCCGTTACTAATCCACTAAGAGTAAAAGTCCTATAATTTGTTTTCGCACTTCTTTGATAAAATGGAAATTGAGAGCCTAAAGTCGTTTGAAACTAATCCTGAGTATTGCGTTTAAAAGCAGTAATATTTACATTTCCTTGTAAACGCAACTAATGATTACGAGTAGTTAAGAAAACGGAATCCATGTGCATTAGTCGACCATAACCGGGATTATCGTAGCCCCAATCATAAATATCTTCAACTAAAGCATATGCAATGCCGTCAGCATCCTTCAATACTGCAATATATTGATACTCTTCTCCCATTTCTACAGAATAGTCTCTAAAAGTAGTCTTCGCTCCACGAGCAGCATCTAATCCTTCGATAACCTTAATAGTTTCTAAAGAGTAAATATTTGCTCGATAAATTGACAAAGTGCTCCCTTCCTAATATACTTCTGGGTCATCGGGAATTACAGTACCATCTGGCTTTTTTGGAAGTTCTGGGATAGATACGGTTTTCGCCAAACAGCCATCCTCATTTTCCTCTCCATATAATTTTGCTTCTTCAATCAAAGGAATACGTTCTCCAGTATCAGGATCTTCGGATTTTAATACTGGAAAAACTTTACTGTACTTTAAAGGTACAATAGTAAGAGTTCGGCCACGAATCGTATTGTTTTTGGTAATAGCTTCTAATGAAACTAATATTCTTTGAACTGGAGCGATGGGCAGTTTTACTTTTAAAGTATAAACTCCATCCTGCTGACGCTATCCATTAAATACCAAAGTATTAAAAGTAGAACCATACAAATCAGCATATTCGTATACAATTTTAATCTATTCCAAAGGATCATCCAGAACTGGAGCATAGCGATATTCCAATTCTGGAATAAAATCATTGTAATTTGCAGTTAAAGAAACCGCCGCTGACCCATAGCAATACACTGTCTGGACATTAGACCATTCCCCAAACCATGAAGGTATCGCACTTGTTGAACGCGCACGCCAGGCAGCAAATCCACCAAAATCGCGGTCGCTAATACCGGAGCCTGTTGTCCACAGGACATCATTACCAAATCTTACTTGTACACAGTAAGTAGTTCCCTGTTGTGGGCGCCCGCCATCAAAGCAAAAGTAAGGAATTGAAATCTCATAGTTTCCACTATCCTTTCTATGGAAATAATTATGAGATTCCTCTCGATTAAAATATAATACATTTCCATCGGGTGATCTATCCCTATTAACTGCCGCTTCATTGGTAGACTAATACTTGATAGATACTTGAATATGCCCGATGTCCTCAATGGGATTGACATCGGGCATTTTAAATTCAATATTATAGTAGTTGTCTAAACCAGCAACTTCGGTGTAAGGGATAGCCTACGCTTTTGCTTCAAGAACGGGAGGATATAATGTCGCCATAATTCTCCTCCTTAACTGTGATTATTCAACAACTTCAATAAACTCCATCAAAGGCTCAAGAATTGCAATAGGAAGGGAATCTTCATTAGTTACCTGAATAGGAGTATACTCAATTTCGATAGTCTCATCAGATAATTGGCCAAGTGCCTCATTTACTTCATCAATTTTATCATCTGGAATTTTTAAACTGCCATTTGGCAAACGCTCTCCACCGACTTGTTCAGCCAGAGTAGTTACTGTTTCAGACAATTTAATTGCCTCTTCTTGTAAAGTCTTTTTTAACTTAATTAAATTGTACATCTGCACTACTTGAAGTTTTGTCTCATTCTTATTAGCCTCCCAAGCAGAAAAGAGGGCATTTGCAGTATTCTGCAATTCATTGGTAGTGAGAGTTTTCTTAATAGTTGCCATGTTTATTTCTCCTTTTTATCAGTTTTGTGCCGCCTAATTTGCAATAGTTTTATCAGATTTCTTATCATTTGGTAGTTGCGGACGGCCAGCGCCACCATTAGAATCTGAAGTTACAGAACCAGAACGTGCAGTATCGGCTTGACCTCCAACGGGTGTAACTTTACCACCAGAGAGAATTTGCTGCTGTTGCGCCTTAATATCACTCCAAGTATCAGAAGACATAGTATTGGAGCTAAATGGAGGCAGCATATAAGCATCAAGCTGCATAATCTGCTGTTCGAGTTTTGCCATAGAGATAACCTCTTTCTGAGTATGTCCAAGGGCAACCATTGGCAGGAAGCGGCTGAAGCCGATCTTTGTAAGATTCTCATACTTACTGGACATATCAGAAGAATTAAAGATAGAAGTGAGCAGCATCTTCATGCGGAACTTCAAATCTTTCTTATTAAACTTCCACTCAAGATAGCGGTTAAAGAATTGCTCAAATTGCAGGAGCAAAGGCTTAATATAGGCCTCGTCAATAATGATCGACTTTTCAAGAGCAAGGTTGCCATCGGTATTAAACAAATTGGCTGAAATACCAAGGGCATTATAAACGCTATTTTGAGCGGCTTCGAGGTTATTTTGAGATTCAGTACCACTACTTGTTGCTAAATCTTCAAGAGAGACTTCTGCAACAGTAGACAATACGCTTACTCCGACAGCGTCTCCAACCATATCTACGGCATTTTGGTTTAACTGTTGAAGTTCTTTCATAGTAAATGGAATTTGGCCATTCTGGTCAAGTTCAAATTTCTGAATCAAAATCTTTTGGATTTGCTGAAGCAGCTTTTCTTTCTCAAGATCTTCTACTTCATCAAGTCCAATAATATCAGGAATCGCATATAGGAAAGGCGGAATATCCTCATCATTAAAGTTGAACTTAAATGAACGGTTCATATCCAGCAAAATCCAGCCAGCATCATCACCTTGCTCTTCAGCAGGAAGTTTACCAGCTTTGTATTTACGATACCCAGCTTGGAACTCTTCAGGGAAAAGGCCAAGGAGTTTCTCTCTATACTTTTGATCAGAAGTTACTTTATCAAAGTATTGAACATTAAACTCCACAAGAGGCATTCCCTTATAAAGAAAACGGGAACGACAAAAGTCGACAGGCAAATCTTGGACAACAAGTTTATCGTTTACATCATCACAAATGTAACCATAATAACAGCCCTCAATACAAACCGCATTCGCCCATTTACGACACATTAACTGAATCGCCGAATTATCAAAGTGCTCAAGCAGCACATTGAATTTTTTCAGAATCTTGTCGCTAAACTCATCTGTCATCTCTAAGTCAAGATCGAGATTTGGATAAAGCAGAAAATCATATTTATAAATATCTGCTAAATAACGAACAGCACGAGCATAGACACCATTGGTTTGGAAGAAATACTTTGACAGAGAACGAATTTGCTTCAAATCTGTGCCCTTAGTTGTCTCAATCATTTTGTCATGTGTCTGTCGAGTCCAGTCAACAGAATTGCGGCCCTTGCTATCCTCTTTATAAATAATAGCCTCAGCCGGTTTAATAGTCATTTTACGGACTTTTAACAAACCAAAGTCCATTGGTGGGCGCGGAGCATTGACGCGCTTAAACATAGGCTTATCCATATTGCCCTCCTTTCTCAATCAAAGTATTTACCCTACTCCAAAATGGAGTCAAGTGTCATTGAATTGTACTCAGTGTACGGAATTGCGACTAAAGTATAACCTTTAACCGCGCAGTAGGAACGCTTTCTCTTATCGTTAGCCTACTGTCTTGCAAAACCTTCCTTAGTCTGGAACTTCTGCTTATAATGCTATTCTCCTTGCATCTCTAAAAGAAACTTTGGTCTTTCTTTTTCCATATCTTCTGGAGATTCAAAAATAGCAAAATCAAAGCGCAGCGGGATGCCTCGGTCTGATTTCAAATCAGGGAAAGAAAATTCTGTAACATACAAAATGTCTCCCTAATCAAGAAGCATAGCTGCCTTTCGCTCCATGATGGAAGGATGGTCATTTTCTTGCCAAGGCATTTATGTTCCTCCTTGTCATCGCTTTATTATATAAAGCATTTTATAACATCAAAAATAAAATTATTTCTTTCTCTTTCGTAGATTGGAAGTGTACTGTCCATTACCCTTTAAAGTAATACGAGAACGCATAGACTTCTATCCATCTCGGCGACCAGCAATTTTCATAGCCTGGTCCCAAGAGATTGCTTGACGCATTAAAGCGCGGTCATCAATCTCTACTTTAATATACCAAAGAGCATAGCCCATAGCTGACACTTTATCCTTTTTGATGTTCTTATTTGTACGGTCAAGAATAATATTTACACCTTCATGCTTCTCTTCCAAGTTAATCATCTAATCTTTCAAAATAGATGTTTGCATAAATGGTACAATCCAGTTTGCTTTATCGTCTTCGGTCATATCTTTGAACTTCAAAGCGCGGCTGGCATCCATCTTCATCTTGGCCTGACGTTCATCAATAAGGAAACGCAATTTACCAGTGGTCAACTGTGTCTGCAAATTGGCGTACATCTCTGTATTGAACGGAGCATTTGCCTTAATGATATAGAGTAGATTTGGAATCATATCTGCGCTCTTAAATTGATTGTAGTAGCCTTTATCATCATTGGCTACACCCCAAGGCCGCAAAAACTGATTAGTGCGCACATCTACTTGAGATTTAATCAATTCGTCAATTAGGCCGGCGCCAACGCCCGCGCCGTCGATGACGACTGCTCTTGGATGATATTTTTCATAGAGTAGTTTAATTTCAATCGCTTGCTCGGCGAAGTGCATTTGCTCGAAAGAGTAGATATTGACAAGATGCTTTGTAGAGGTAGTTCCTGTTTGTGGGATATATTTCCACACACAAACTTCCGATTGGTCAGAGAAACGACCAACGTCAATGCCAAATACATAATCTACACCTTTGCCAAGGTTCTTTTCTCTTTCAAATACTGGCTCTTGAAGAGAGCGGTATTTATCAAATGTTTCCGCCGCGAAGTAAGCATTTTCAGAGCCACTGGACCAGCGGCTCAAATACTCACGGCCAAAAGAAGTAGGATTGAATGTGCCGCTCATCTTCTACTGACGAATAAAGTCCATATTCTGCAATCCTGCGATAATAGGGATTTTATAAGAACCACCCAGTACAATCGCTTTATTTGGCTCTGTCAACTAACGCAATAGTGTTCTAATCAGAGTATGGTAGGCATAAGTATCCTTAAATCCAGCAGTTGTAACACAAATTTTCTGCTGAGAGATAGTCTCAGCTTTATTAAATTCACCATTTGCTGCACGACGCTGAATGGCAAGCGTAGGGATAATAACTTCCTGAATAATATCGGGATCGCCCTCAATAATCTCCTCAAGAGTCAAGCCAGTGAAACGCAGACCACGAGAAGATTGCTTAGCGGCGAGGTTGCTCATTTGAGAACCATTCTTAAAGTAAATGGTGAACTGGTCTTTAACCTTCTCTGTTTTTCTAATCTCAAAGCGCAAGATTGGCAACAAAGTAAGAATTTCTGAAACTTTGGACTCCAAAATGGCCGCTGACTGACCCTTTGTAGTAGCGGCAATAGCCAGTTTAGTGTTGGGATACAGAATACACTCCAACATATTCCAAAGGTCGTCAATAAAAGACTTTGAAGTACCACGACTAAATGTTAAGAATACATCCTTGTATCTTGCCATTGCGCGCAAGAAGATTCGCTGGTATGGGAATAATTTGAAAGTACAATCTTCTCCAGACGCCTGAATATACATATCAACAAGTTTATCTGGATAAGCTCGATAGAATGATATTGCTTTTCGATATTCTTCGATATTATCAAGGATTTCTTGTTTGCTAACTACGCGAGTAAGAAGATTGTTTTGGTTATTCTTCTTAATCGGTAGTGGCATTACCTTGTCCCTCCTCAATATCAGCAATATCACCCAGCAATTCGCGCTCGAGAGCTGCGAAATCGTCATAATCTTCGACCGCATTTGGAAGCGGATCTTGTGCCAAAATTGCTTCGGTATTCTCTACCATTTCAGCGATATTGGATTCACCGCGTACCAAGTACTCAGTATATTCTTGCATATCTCTCAATACCTAATCAATCTTATCATTAGGCTGATCGACATAGAACTCTGGAATAAAACCGCCCTCACGTTCAACCAAGAAGGCCAACTGTGAAATAGCAAAAGTGGTATGCTGACGGTCTTTTTGCTGAACAGGCGCCAAATTTGCAGACTTAATAAACATATCAAGCTGACGGCCGATTTGAGATGCAGAAGCCACATCATCAATATCGACGTATTTGTTCATTTTCATAGTCATCTTACAAATCATACGAGCATTTGAAATGGCGATGGGATCCTGGATAACATAAGATTCCATCATATCTTGAAGCATTTGCTCCATATAAAGGTATTGATCCTCAGTATAATCTTCGCCCCAGTTTACTTTCAACTCATTGATTTCTTCCTGAGTCAGATTATACTTTGAAGTTTCGGGCGTTAAGCCGTAAAGCGCGGACATATCTGGTGCAGTAACCATAGCCTGAGCTGGTTTTTGAGGTGCGATGTCACCAAAGTTTAGCATTTCTTCAACCTTGGCTTCTGCTTCACTTTCACTATCTGTTTCTTGGCGCATGGCGGCGAGCAAAGATTCAGTTTCCTCTTTGGTTTTGGCTTCAGAGTCTGCCCAACGATATTTCTTATATTGGTTCAAGTGCATCATACTGATGTACTTACCGACAATAGATCCAGCTTTCGCGCTTTTCTTCATGAGAAGTTTGCGCCATTCGCTTGGGATATATGGCACATCAACTTCTTTAAGGATTGGTAAAAAGGTCATAGGGTCAGTGTCATCGACCCTCATTGCCAGACAAGTTTTACACTCTGGAAGCACTCCAGTAGGATGCTTGTCTGTACGAGAGGTCTTAAAGAATTGCTTCTCGTCTAAAGTCTTTTTACAGCAAGTACAGAAATATTTTCCATTACCTTTGGAAACAGCTTGCTGGTTTGGGCGGTACAAATCGCGTACCGCGTTAAAGTCAATTTTCATATGAATGTCTCCTTTATAATATCCTTTTGCTCCGACGAGGCAAATCCTTTATAGATCCCTATGGCCTTGGGTTTTGCTTCATCGTTCAAAATAAAAATTATTTTATAATACCTTAAATAAAATAAGTTGCAATAAAAAAATTTTTATGCTATAATATAGTTAGAAAATAAAGAAAGGAGTCCTTTATGAATCCAGTCATTAGCGGCAATGGTGAGATTGCCCTTATGTGCGATGACCCTAAGATTGTCGCCTATGATGGCCTTGAGCAATGGCAAATCGACCAACTCGTAACGCCAACAAGCGACTCCAAAGCCTCTGCAAATATGTGCTTACAAACAATAGATTAGATACCAGAAGAATGGGTTAAAGGTCTAACCCAAGCCCAATGGCAGAAAATAAAACGTCAAAGGTCATTATTCGGGATTAAACTCCCAGATTCTTGGATTAAAGTTTGGCGATTTATTCTAAAAGAACCTAATCTAAGAGATAGCGAAAGAGCTTCCCGCGGAGGAAAAGCACTTGGGTCATATTCTCACCTTTGGAATGTATGGTCAATGGATTGTGTCGACCGATATTTAAGTCCTATGGAGAAAGACTTACTTAGTATGGTTGATATGGGCATCATTTATAGCGAGATAGGCGAAATTATGCTCGGTAGGTATGGAGATAAGTTTTGGAAGCCGCGAAAAGCTACTTCTAAAACGACACCGAGTCAAGTTGTAAACAACTATCTTTACTGGAAAATGCCTAACAAAATCGCAAGGTCGGAATTGACCGAATTAGCTCTCTCTTATATAAAAAATAAAAAGGCACCCGTATGATACGGGTGCCTTTCTTTATTATCCGAAACGAGCATAAATATGGTATTGATTATCTGGAATAGCGTAAGATCCACTCATATCAACTCTACCCGGACTTAATACCATTGCATTAGCAATGCCGTGAGGAGAACCACCATCACCAGAAAGAGTCAATTTAGAAGCAGTGATATCCATTTTGTTTTGATACATAGCAATCTCAGAACTTCCTGTTAAATTATCTTGGTTAATATAGATATGTAATTCTTTCTCGTGAGTAATCTAAACATTCTCTTCACTACCTTCGATAATTGCAGGTTCGTCAGAGGCTGCTTCACCGGCAGCATTTGCATCCTTTAACATATGAGCACTATAATCTGTTTTACCATATTTCATCAAAATCTTTTTAGGAGCATACATATAAATGTTTTCTTTATCAATTAAGATTTCTGGCATACCAGTAGCAGTTTTACAATCCCCAGTAATATTACTACCTTTATGAACAATATGAATTTCTTCATCATTCTCTTGTGGACTCTTGCCGTGATAAGCTGCTGAACCTGGATAACCGAGCCAAATCCACAAACCAGGACGTTTAGCATTGGCATTATAGGGATCAATTTCAATGCCGCCTGCACTGGCGATTCCAGGAATTGCCGTGGCTGCTGTCCATGGATCGGGGAAGCCACCAGATTCTTGTTCGCGGGAGTCAATAGAAAGTCTAATTCGGCCATGAGAGGTCTTTACCGTGAAATCGTTGTTAGCCGAGTCATTAGATTTTACTCTATCAGGTGTGCCATAGTTATATTTACCACCCATGTTTAAATAGACACCATAATTACAGCCGCCTACCTGACCTTCATCATAACCCCAAGTCTAATTTTGTCCAGCGCAATTTCCATAAAACTGAGTTAAAAAGTGGATATGACCACGAGTTAACCAAGCAGATTCACCATCAGAACTAAAGATAATTGGTGCAGTATACCATGTATTGATACCAACAGTAAACTGAGTAATACCCTCTCCGCTAGAACTGCCATAACCAGCACGATTTGTCAAACCAATCCAACCGAGATATTGGTCTGGGCCTTCAGGATCTGCAACATCAGTTACTTCACCGTTTCGAGGAGCAGGAAGTTCAGAAGAGTCTTGACTCTAAAATCGTTTTCTAATGTAAATCTAAATAGCTTCAGTACCATATGGACCTACGCGGAAATAGTTGTTACCATCCAAGAAGTCATTTCCTGTACCAGTTGTAACAGTAGCGCCTTTACTTTGGAAAATATCCATTGTGGTAAAGTAAGCATTTGTCATTGAACTCTAATCTTCTTTGCTTGCGGCATTATTTATTTTTAATGAACCACCAAAATGAAAGTGCATTGGCCAAAAATGTCCTTGGAAAAATCCGTCATCCTAAACTGACTAAGGAATTTGACGAGTAGCAGAATCCAGGCCGAACATTGCAGATTGTTCCACATTATCATGGCCAGACTCACCAATCCCCGGGCGGCCGATATCATAATCTGTAGCTCTATAAAAGTCAACATCATCAATAACGCCCATAGCCTTCTTAGAATCTCTCATCCTAATAATAAACTAATTATGTACTCGAGCATTTTCACCTTCAAATACTGGAATACCAAGAGCCACATAACCACGAGATTGGAAGAGATTACCCTTAGATGAGCCAAACTCTTCAGTAAAATCGTTTTTACCAAGACAAGGGCCAATACCAACATTACCATAAAAGTGAGTTACACCAATGAAATCACTTTCCGCCGCCTATACAAGATGCCCATAATCATCACTATCATTTTCTACTATATCGCCAGTATCGGGATCCCGCATATTTCCTAAAATATGGAATCGGCCAATATCAATAGAACCACCATAGATAAATAATCTTTGAGCATAAACAGATCCATCGTAGGAAACATAGAAAGCACGAGGCTGCTCACCAGTATAAGGCATTAACTCACTAAGTTTAACCTTAATGTCTCTTGGCGGAATCAGATCTTCATAACGACATTTTCTGTTGGCTTCATCAGTAACACGAGGGTCAAGAGTCCAAATCATTTGGTCTTTTTCCATCTTGCCGCCGATGCCAATCTCAGCACCTTGAATACGACCACCGATGATATTGGAACCAATAACTGCTCCCATAAAGACGCCGTTCATTGCCCAAAGAGTACCATCGTAAGTTACAAGGAAGTTTCTATCACCAGGAATTGCAAGAGTACGGAAAACATCCTCATACATATCCCAGTCAATAAGACCTGGCATTAATCCATGTAAATGCTGGCCAATTTCAATAGCAGGTGTGGTAGAAGCTCTTGAAGGGCCAAATCCAGACAACTGTTGAGATTTTAAAACTGAAGGATTTTGCCCTTTAATATCATCGGTTTCAGCTTTTGCTCTGAATAATGGACCAAACACTGCATTAGCGTTTACATAGTCTTCAAGGCCTTGGAATACGCTCTCGTCCCAAGTATCAGGATCCTTTGGGTCATAATCTTCGTTTACATAAATTAAATGTGAAGTATCATTGGGATCTGGCATTGTAATAGGACCAAAATAGTTAATTCTAAAATTCTAACCATCAGGATTATACCCAAGTCCTAATTCTGGATCTAGCTAATCTATAACATCCTAATCCAGATACTTGTTAAGATTTTTCCATCCATCTGAACCGCTACCTTGAGCAAGGGCGTCCAACCAATATGGTACTGCTCCATCAGGCTTTACATAAGCCCTTTGCCAAAGATGTCCATACCATCGAGGAAGTGCGCTTTTAGGAATCTCTTTATTACCAGCATCAAGCTCAAAGTATTTTCCATCAAAGCCTTGGGTCATAAAACCAATATCAGTTTTCTCTGGGTCGCCAGTTAATAAGTAACTACCATTTTCTTGAAGAGTAAAATACTTAGCCAAAGCATCACCAATTTCCTAAGCCTGTTCATAGCCCCAATCAACAATCTATTGATATTCATCTGCAGAAACCTGAGTATAATCAATTTCCCAAATTGTCGTGATAGCTTCCATCTTATCCTTATACTGAGGCATCTCAAGAAGCTGATCAATATATTTCAAACTTGGAACTTCATTTTTAATCCCCATGAATAAAGGCTCGTCTCCAAGTCCTTCAAGTTTACGGTATTTGCCGGAGGCCTCATCCCAGTAGAAGTATTCCCCGTTCAAGTTGTAATGGTAATAACCATCAATATTCTTACCATATTGTGAAGTAGTATGGTTTAAATCGGCGAGAGTAAGACGCATGGTATTCCACATCGGGTCTCCAATACTCGGAGAATCCATAATACCATTGCCTCCGCCATAAATTGTAGCGTTTGTACCGTCGATAATGATGCGGCCACCACGATCCGCACGCCCAAAATAAGCGGTGCCGTTTTCAAGAATACCAAAAGAAGAAATACCATCCTAATAGCCAAAAATACCAGTCATATATTGGCGATATTTCAAAGCCTCTTCGTCAAGATCATATCCCTTAATATCTTTCTTCTTTTGAGAGCGGTCAACACCCATTAGAACGCCAGTGAACAAATTTGTTTGTGGTGTTTTATATCCCGCGCCTATGGTGTTCGCAAAGATAGTTCCATCTTCTTCATTCATATCAATGCCTTGGCCATCCCAGCCATTGATATCAACATTACCATAAGCATTGAGATACATTACTTGATTTCGGATATATCGACCCTTCTTAAATGGGCCTTCTCCGCCAGTCAAATCAATCTCTAAAGCTCCATGAAAGCCCTCACTTAAATTCAAATGTTGCTTAGCTCTGTAATATTGCTCATCTGTCTGAGTGACATCGTTTCTTACTAGTTCAATAGTCTAAGTTAATGGAGTTAGGTTGTATGCTTTATAATTGATTTTTTCTTCTGCTAATAAATTACCGAATTTAAAATAAAGAGGTTGAGAAAGATTCTTTGGATCATAACCCTATGCATTATACTCAACAAAGCGTGGCCAATTCGTTGCAATTTTCTTAATGGGACCATTCCACTCTACCCATTCGGCTTCAGTGCTATCCCAAATAATATCAGATTCATTAAAAAGAATATCAATGGGCCAAAAGGATGTTATAGAAGCAATACGTTCAATATCGCCGTCTGTCTCAATCATCTTTGTCTACTGATCATATTGACCCTTCATAATATCTACTTGTGCTTTAACAATGAAGCGATACATACAACGCTCAAGGTCGGCTTTTGTACCATTTTTTGCATTATCAAAGAATCTTACTTCAAGGGCGCCATAATTTTCAGTCGCAAAATGACTGGCATTGCTTTGTTCATTTTCTTCTGCCTCGTATTGACGACGAGGATACATTGTAAAAGCAACCAGACCATCCGGCTGTTGCTCACGTTCATTTACTTTAGAATCCCAAGTAGAGTGGGCGATGTCTCCAGCGCCGCCGTTCAACTAAATATTACCTGTCTCATACCAAGATTTATCACGCCCATAAGGTTCTCCAGGATTGTCAATATCAGAAGGTACTCCATCGGTATGGTGCAAACGCAACCAAGACGCATATTTAACATCTGCTGCGGCTACGCTACCAGGCATACGTACATCCCAATATACCTTACAGAAATATCCCTCAAAGGGGTCAAGATTTTCCAAGGCGATACCATTTTTATAAACAAATGGTCTTAAAAATACTCGGAAATTTTTATTCTGAACCCATTCTCCGTCAGCAGTTTTATTAACAATCAAAACCGCAGGATAATCTAATTCCTCAATGTATGGGCCTTCTTCTTTATCCTCACTGTATTTCCAGTTACATGGACGAATAGGAGCAGACCAATCATTACCGATCGTCCCTTGGTCACCGTCTTTTAAAATACGAATAGTCTTTGTGAGATCGAAATAAGTTCCATCAAGAAGATTTACTCTGATTTTAAAAGTATTTCTATCAGCTGTTGCTCTATCTTCAACATATTGTGACTAAAGTTGGAAGTGAATAGTGCCGTTTAACTAATCGCACCACATATTTTTAAGCATACACATCGGATTTCCTGAGCTATCAACCCAATTAAATCCGTTACCAGCCTAAGTAGTGCTAGTTTTATCATAGAACTCTTTATTACTTAAAGGAGTTCCATCTGGCGCCAAAATTGTAAAATGGTAATCAGTGATATTGCCATCCGCCCAGCGCAATACGGGGATTAAGGTATTGTCCTATTTATCAGCTTCTCCTCGAATCGTACCTAAAGCGTCATAATTAAAGGTATCTCGACCTACCCAATCGACTAATAAATCTCCATCAGTTGCAGTAATAATCGTCTTTTCAAGAACGGCAATTACTGAGCACTATGCAGTAGCTTTATGCTCATGTTTTGGGTCGATAATCTCGGGGTCATATGCTTGAACATAAAAAGTTGCTACATCATCAAACAAGAAATCATTGATAATAATTTTGCCTTCTTGAATGCCTTGTGAGATCTAATAGTAGGCTCCAGACTGGGTTTTTAACCACCAGGTACCAAACCAATATGGATAATTCTCTCCCGTCGCCGGATTGATTTTATTGTCTGGCTTGTTATGGTTAATAACGCGAAGTGTTACATCTCTACCATTTGATTCAGTTTCTTGAATAATTTCAAGATCATAGATAGAGTCAAGACGAGCGATTTCCTGTTCAACGGAACAACGAGTAATTTCTCGCTATTCATTTGTTGACATATCACGATAAACAATAACCGCTTTGTATTTGTTCTTAAACTAAACGGCATCTCGACGAACGACTAAGGTATTAAAATCAATATCGTAATTGCCACTACCTTCTTTGCTATTGTTTATCATTAGCTCAATAGGATACCAACCATCTCCTCCATAATCAAAATAAGTGTTATTATGGGCATCTTTTTCCCACCCCATTCTTTCCACATATTCTTGAGTTACAGAGGGGTCTTGAACAAACCAGTGTACTGTGCAAGTACTTGGATCAAGAATATCTTCATATCCATATTGAAGATGAGCAACTAAAGTAACAAATCCGCGGCCTTTAATGTCTGAAGTAACTGTATTGGCACCATACACAGAGTCTCCATATGGAGTTTCAATCCAAGGATAATAAAGATTGTCTGTAAGATTTACCTTCTCGCAGAATCGAATATCAATATTATCACAAAAGATATTGTTTCGGTCTAATACAGAATGCTGGGCATCCCAAGAAATAGTTCCATCATTATTATAAGTAGGCGTAATATCGGCAACAAAATTACCGTCCTGCTCTAAATAAATGCGACTTAATCCTTGAAGTGTACCTTTTTCAATAGTATAATAAGCCTTCTGCGGAGTATCTGCAACATATGAATATGGAGCACCGGTAAAGACATTGAAACCAAGTTTAAAAGAGATTGTTTTATATTGTTTTTGGTCAGGAATTACCAGATCAATAGCTTTTTGCAATTCCTAAGATGTAGTATCAACAGAAGTCACATAATCAGGGTCTTCTCCAGAATTATATCTAGTCCAATCAATTTCCTACTGGAAATTCCACCAGTTGAGCATCGCTTCATACCAAGCATCGCCCATATAATCATGTGCGTTTGGGTCTCGAATATCTGTGATATACTTTGGATTATTAATAATGCATTCGACAATTAAAGCATATTGTCCAGTAGTATGAGTATTTTGAAAAGCCGTTCTAAAAGATGCTGAAATTGAAATAGCATCATACGCTGCTCCATATCTCTACAACATTTGATCGGCTCTTTCCAAAGTCTCTTCATCTGGAAAATTCTATGGATAACGATTAACGGCATCCCCGCCTTCTGTTTGTGACTGCTCACGCAAAAAGCCGAAATCCCAATAGTTAGCCCCGGTTGTTGCGGAAGAGTTTAGAGCCTATTCTTGAAGAGCTAAAGCATCTTCGAGCTATTTCTTAAGGCTTAAATAGCGCAGTTCAATTTGTAAAACTCCGGGATTTGCTTGGTATTCTTTTTCAGCTTCCTCGAACTAAGGACGAATAATATTTACTTGTTCAGTAGCTGATTCATAAGAAGTAGAATGAACCAGATTCATTCTGCCATCGTATGGCACAGCGCAAATCTGAAGAGGAGATTCATGACCAAGCTAATACCAGTCAGTTATCCAGTTAGGACCTTTCTGGATATAAAAATTGGTCATATCTTGTCTATCTTGGAATGTAGAATTGTTCTTATAGTCAGAACGCCCAAGGATAACTTTTCGCTTAGAAAAATCCCCTTGGGGAACAAGCACATAGACTTGTTCCCCAACCTTGTACACGCTAAGGGGATCAGATGAGTAAGCGTCAAAGACATTGCCTTGGTACTCTACTTTATATTGACCGATATCAACATTGACAACAGATTTTATCTCGCCGTCAATAGTAGAGTCATTTCTTGATGCGTTAACCTCATCTTTAGCGATGGTATTAACCGCATCAAAGAAATCTTGAACAAGTTTTGACATATTTTACTCCTTTCTGTCTTATTGATGGTTTTTCTAAGAAACATACTGGACAGCTTGGTTCACCAAGTTGGAGAATGCTTCTTCGATTTCAGAGGCAACGGACACGTTCGGGAATGTCGCATCAATATGCACCTGTTGTTCGACCTATTGAATATCCTTATTAACGATTGTCTTATTAACAACGCCAGAAGTTTGCTTTCCAAGAGTACCATTGATGCTAGACATCTTCATCCTTACAATGTCCCTCATATGAGCGACCGCGGAAAGAATATTCTTGGTATCTTCAGAATTTAAAATCAATTCTGCACCATCTTCAGCCACAGAACGAATTTGAGGGGTTCTAATTAAACCGCCAGTAGCTGTCTCTGGTGGCTTACCCCAATTCTACTGAGCCAATTCTCTCCAATTAGGATGATCTCGTACCCATTCATCAACAGTATCCCAAATTTCGAAATTACCAGATAAGAAATAATCCATAGCTTCGTCAACAGCAGACTATAAATATTTATCAACAAAGTCCCAACCTTGTTGGCCCCATCTGTCTTTTACTGTTCCATGTCCAGCATAATACAGCTCTTCACTACCTAATTTATTTTTTAATTCAGTTACTAATGACTTTAATCCCTCATCTGCTAAGAGCTATTCTTCCGTGTAACCTTCTTCTAATTTTTGGCCAATGTAGTTATGAATTTCCGCAGTATAGTCAGTGCCAGCATCAAAACCAGTATTGTACATTTCATTGATTGAAGCATTTTCCATCTACTTTAGAGTCTTTAAGAAAGCCTCTAATTTCCTTTGACAGGCTTCCATGTGTTGAATGAAGTTCTCACGGAAGTTACGGACTTTATCATCGAGTTTAGATAGTGCTCGGCTACCCTCAGTATTTAAGGTCTTAATCTTCTCTCGAAGAGCGTCATTTTCTTTACCCATCAATTCGGTCTCTGTCTTTACTGTTTCTTCAAGTTCATCGTATTTAATTCCAATTTGATTGCAAGTCTCTTCAACCTAACCCTAATAATCTTTGGTATTTTGTTTTAAGTCATTAGTATACTTAGTATGCTAAGTAGTATACCATTCTTGAGCAGAATTCATGTCTTTGCAGTTAGTTATTACTCCAAGAGTAGTATCTTCAAAAGCCACGTCGAGCATCCCATTATATTTTACAATCTGATTCGCATAAAGTTCAGTCTTTTGTTGATAATAAGCTAACTGCTGATCGATCATGCGCTTGTAATCCGCATCATGTTCATAACGTGCCCAGTCGATAGTCTCCTAGAATTGGAAGAACTCTTGTTGAGCCTGCAGCCAATACTGAGATGCTTCATCGCTGGCTTCCCAGAGCAATTTTTCATAATTGTATTGAGCGTCTGCCAATGCTTGTGCGGCGTCATCGGTTTCACTCTAATCGGAAGAATATACATAATTCCAGTTACCAGAAGCATCGCGGGCTAAACGCATTGTATTTTTGGCATTTTGAGCTTCTTCATAAGCATCTTGTGCTTTTTGAATTTCAAATTTCGCCTTTAACAAGTCAACGTCAGTCTATGTAAGGTCAACACCCTCTTGATTTGCAGCATTGATTTCTTCAATAAGAGCTTCATATTCTTTTAACCTACCAGGATCGGTAATGTTTTCCATCTAATCATCAATATCACCTAACAAACTATTTAACTGATACTCTTTATCAAAATCTCTCAGGAAGAAAGTATCAAGATCATATTGTTGATCGTACATAGAAGTCATATCATCAAAGCTAGCAAAATCGCCGCCAAGATTTTCAACAACTTCATCTTTAATAACTTCGGCTACCATTTCAATAGCATCTGCCGCCGCAGAAGCCAGATCCTGAATAGAGGAAGTCATATCAGACTAGGCATCAGCCAACAGCTAATCGGCTTCATCTTTTGCTGCTTTTAACTGATTATAAACAAATGCTTCTGTGTCATTATACCCTTCTGCATCTCTACCATGCTCGGCATAGAACTCTTCAAGCTGAGCAGTAGTTTCTTCAGCGCCTTGTTTTGCCAATTCAAGGGCACTCGCTGCACGCTCAACCTCAAGCTGAGCATTGTCTACAGTTGCGTCGGCAATAGAACGAATAGCGTCTCGACCATCAGAAGTCCATTTCTTTCCACTAAACTCAAGAAGTTCAGCAAACATCTCAAGTCTATCGTTATTAGCGGAAATTTTATCAGCTATCTTATCAAATTCATCCATATACATATTCAATACTTCAATATACTGTCCAAACATTTCTTCAGCTATATCATACATAGAGTTCATATACTCAATCATACTATCCGCATCATCTTGCATAGCCTCAAGAACTTCAGCTGGCAAACCACCGTTGCCTGTAATATATTTATTCCAGGCTTCTTCGCCAAATTCATTGATAAACCAATCTCTATTGGCATTAGAAGGATTGATATTATTGATAATTTCAATCATTCTATTTCCATGCTCAAGAGTTAAATTAAAATTCTCAGTTTCTTCTCGCAGCTATTTGCCCAGCTAATCAAAAGTTTTGCCCATCATCGTTCCAAGATCGCCCCAAAGTTCAATAGCTTGTTCAATTAAAGAAATATCGCGTTCATTTATTCCAATCTAAAATTCCATTTTATAAGTGGCTTCCTCTACTTTATTGGCCATCCATTCACGAATATTTTCGAGCTATTGTTCAAGGGCATCCGCAGCTTCTTGGGCTGTTTCATCAACTAAATCAAGAGCCGCCAAGAACTCATCGACAAAAGCTTTAGCAACATCGTATTTTTCCTTTAAGGTATCAATTCTCTCAGATTCAGCCTCATTTGTTGAATTTGCTCTATCATAAGCCATAGCTGCCTAATAGTAAGGTTCATAAAGCGATTTTAAATAATTATCTAACTAAGCAGTCAATTCAGTACGATTGCTTACAAAACCTTCTCCATTAAAGAGAACTTGGTCTAAATTTAGTCCAGGTAAACCCTCTTTTGTAAGGTTAGTAATTAAGTCCTTTGCAGCGATTTGAGCATCTCGTTTATCTGTTTTTAAATAATCCAAACTTAATTTGCGCAACTGTTGTAGATTTCTGCCTTGTTTTTGGAGTTCAGAATTTATCTTTTGAAGATTACGGACTTTTGCTGCGCCCCAAGCGTCATCTTGTGCATCGCTTAGAGCATCAACGGATCGTTGAACCTCATCAATAGAGGATTTGATTGTGGCGTAACGATCTGTAATAGGCTCATATTTAGAAGCATTTTTCGCAGAGTGCTCGGGAGTAGATCCTCCGCCGCCTCCGCCGCCTCCGCCTCCGGAATCACCTAATCCAGAAGTGGTTACTCCACTGGAAGGTGCTGGAGGAGGGGATTCTGTAAAATATGTAGTTTCTCCGCCTTCTCCTTCTGTGCCAACAATTTTATAGCTAGGAACCACAACATCCGCCTCTGAATAGCCTGCAGTATAAGATTTTGTGTAAGTTCTTGTCCCCCATACAGTTCTTGAATCAATTTGTTCTCCAGTCTATTGACTATAAATTGGGATCTCCATTGAGTCTCCAAGCTCTACATATTCTTCAGTGACGGTTAAAGGAACTTGCTATTTGTGTGTATGATAGGTAGTTTCTACTTTTGCGGAAACGTGTAAACCAGCTAACGCAGCTTCAATTTGGTCTTTTGTCATATTTCCTTTAGCGATTAACTCATTAAAAGCTGTCTCTAAAGGTTTCTAATTTACTCCGGGAGCATTTACATCTGGTATAGCATCAAACTAAGCTTTTAAATTAGTCCATTTACTAACTATGTCATCTGGATTGTCACTTTGATTTGCTACAATGTTTATCATCATATCATCCGCTGCTGCGGCCTATAAACGCTAAATTGCCTCAACATCACCGTCTAGTGCTGCCTTTAAATCCTCAGACTCTAAAGTCGCTTCTGCGAAATCATCTGTGATTAAATCTGGATCATCAAATCCCACAATATCTGCCAAATCAGTTTTTAAATCATCCATCGCTTCAGACCATTCAGCAGTCCCCTTATTACTATCTTTTAATTTCTTTTTATAGTCATCTAAATTTTCGTTTAAATTCTTAAGTCCTCTATCTAATTTCTAATTAGCGATAGCAGCTTCTCTTCCTAATTTCTCATACTCTTCCATAGATTTAATAGTATCTCCAGCAGCCTCATCCTATTCTTTAAGACTTTCCGCGATTCTTGCTGCATATCTATCAGTTTCTTCTTGATCTAATCCAGCAGATTCAACTTCATACTGATAATCAGCATCTTCAATAGCTTTTTGAGCAGAAGATGCTTGTTCTGCCGCAGTTTGCATTGATTGTTTAATACTATCAGCAGAAATTCCAGCTTCAGCATAAGCCTATTTAACTTTTTCTGCGTCAAGAGAGCCATTTACATAAAGATCAGATAATTCTCCCTAAGTGAGAGATCCCGTAGCCTCCAGAGCATTATATTGCATCTAAGTATCATTTGCAAAAGCAGTTGGATTTTGAGTCATCTATTCATAAATATTATTTAAATCTTCATATCTTGCCGCTTCTTGATCAGCAAAGTCTCTCATATCTTTCATAGAAATATCATGAACCATTTGTTTGAAAGCATCAGCATCCATAGTCAACTGATAAGTACCATCAGCCATTTTTTGGAAATATGCATCTGCATCAATACCCAGTTGCGCTAATTGTGCAACCTAATCTTCAGAAATAGTAGAAGCATTTCCCTCAATAGAAGAAATTATATCCTATCCAGCTTTTACACTCTCTGCGGCAGAACTGAAATCAATCTCAGAAGCTGTCTACATTAAATCAATAAGTTTTGGTAAAGTCCCATCAGATAAAGCGTCCATTGGAATGCCTAATTCTTCAAATTGTTCTCTAATATACTCAGGAGAAGCATTTTGCCAGTCAATTTTATCAATATTCTCAGCTAATAATTCTGCATTTGCAGGATCCATGCCTGCAAAAATATTAGCAAAAGATTGAGCCGCCTCAGCCCCTTGATCCTAATAAATTTGATCAAATGTATCCGCGACACTTTTTTGAGCATTTACTGACATACCTGATAAATCAATATTATCAAAAATACTTTTTGCTCTCTCACTGAAGTTTTTACCAATATTGTCTAATTCTTTCTATGAATTAGTGAAACCTTCTCGAACGCCAGCAATTAAAGCGTCTGCATTCTCATATCCTAAAGATTTAGCAGTGGCTTCTAAATCATCTGTATCAAAGAGATCTTCTAACCAGTTTGTCATTGTTTCATCATCATAACCGGCCCTTTCGGCAATATCATCTTCATCCATTGAATTAAAATTGCCTGTCGCCAAGAAATCTTTAAATTCAGCTCCACCAACGCTTTGATTATCTTCATTATCTAAAGCCTATAAAGTTTTATTAGCTCCCTCAGCCGCTGCAGTTAAACCATCTAAAGCTTCAGCGGAAGCTAGTGCCGCTAACATCTCTTCTTTTTTATACTCAGTTCCATCTTCTAAAGTAACAGTATCTCCGTCATATTCTGCTTTATCAAGATCAATTCCATATTCTTTCGCATAATCTTTAGCAATATCCTCTAAAGAACTATCTTTGTAATCCTCTTCAACGCTTGCTTGGGCCTATTTATATAAAGAGTCATATAAATGACCATAAATGCCTTCTGTTCCTTTCTCTACATTAAAGTTCTATGACTCTAAATAATTTTTAGCTATTTCCTCACTCTATAATTTTGCAGCGTCAGTTGCGCCCTAAACAGCAGTATCCCAAGCGTTAATATCAACAGAAGCTTCTTCTATGGCTTTTATAAAATCATCCATATACTTATCTTGCATTGGACTTCCATTTTCTTCATTTACTTTTTTGACTTCTTCTGCTAACGCTTCTCCAGTTAATCCTACAAATCTATCCATATTAGCTGACAACATATCTTTTGTCTCACTCTTCATACTTAATCCACCAGTGGCATCAGACATATAATCTCCAATATCATCAATAATATCTTGTTTAGCAATATCGTTCTCCAAAGAATTTACTCTATTTTGAGCGGCATACTATGCTGCCTGAGCTGAAGTCTAAGCCTCTTGCTATTTATCGAGATATTTATTATATCCTTCTTCATCCAGAGATAACTCTCCAGTAGTATCGTCTCTATTGACATATTGTGCTAATTCAGGATAAGTCTATAAGATTTCAAGAACTTTTTGGTTTACAGCTTGAAGAGCATCTCTCCACTCTTCAGTTCCATAAGTACAATCATCTAAAATCTTCTTTACCTCTTCATATTCTGACCAAGAAGATTTTAATTCTTCAACTTTAGAATTTACAGATTCAACGAGAGTGTTCATCGCTTCTAACTACTCATTTGCCTTTTCAAGTTGTCCTTCAAGAGATCTATCATGTGCAGCTTGAATTAACGCCTATACACCAATAACAATTCCTGCTAATAGAGCGATTATAGCAGTTGCTATCGCAATAAAAGGTAACCATCCTGCTTGAGCGATATATCCGGCCAAACGTGTCGCCGTACCAGCAGCTGTCCCGGTTGTGCCAACACTTACAAGCTAAGGAATAAGATTTTGAACACCAGTTTTGAACATTTTCATTGCGGTAGCGCCAAGTTCTATTGCAGGAGCAATCATACTCAAAGCTGTGACAATAGCAAAAATTTTCTCTGCTGCTGAAGCATCTTCATCCTAAATAGTATCCATCATCATTTGAATACTAGCTGTGGCCATTGCGGCAGCAGAGGCCACTTGGCCCAGCCCACCAATAATACCCATAAAGGCCTGACCTTTTGTCTAAGTAATCTCAAAGCCATTAATACTATCTCCCACTGTTGCTTTTCTACTTCTTGCTTGACCTAGATCAGCCATCGCATCAGCAGTTGCTTGAGTCTAACTTAATTCTTTTTGGGCTGCCGTAGCTTTTTCGGTTTTAGTAGTTAAATCAGCCATCGCCAGGGCGGCTTCAGTTATTTTTTGATCTTTTTCTGTATTTAACTAATTATTTAATTCGATAATCGCCTATTTTGCTTTATCTGATAATCCATCCATATTATTTATCTAATTATTTATTTTTTCTATATCTCCACCGGTTAAACTATCCGCCTATTTTGCTAATTGCAAAATTTTTGCCCGAGCTTCTTCACTATTAATTCCTAATTCATCCATTAAATTATTGATTTTTTCAATATTCTTTTCAGACATAGGTTTTTTCAAAATCTAAATTATTTTTGTAATTTCCCCTTCTGCCAACATTCCTGCAGTTTTCATTTCTTTTAAGGAATTTAATAAAGCTCTATAAGCACCGCTTGATTTTCCGCCCTAAGAACCTAATTTAGCAAGTTCGGCGTTAAAATTGCTAATAGCCTCCCTTGCTTTTAGAAATTCATCGTTTGACCCAAAAGCAGCATCCTACTCTAATTTAGCCTAAGTCGCTAACTCTGTGGCCATTTTTAATTCCTACTCTGCTTTAATTAAAGCTGCTTTATTAGCTGAACTAGGATCTTTTTGATAAGCATCTGCTGCTTGAGTGTATGCGATTGTAGCATCGTCCTATCTCTAAGCTGTTTTATTTACATTCTGCTATAATCTTTTTCTTTCTAATTGAATATTTTTTGTCTATTGCTGAGCCTATTGTTTTAAAACTGCTAATTGATCTACCGTCATATTATATAAATCTTGAGCAGATTCTAATTGTTGCTTTTGATATTGTAAACTAATTTTATAAGCACCATTCGCATTTTTTAACTAAGAATTAATTCTGTCATTAATTTGAGCAGTTTGGCGAGAATACTCATTTTTCTATTTGGCAATCTATAAACTCTCTAATTCATTTTGATCAGAAATATTTAAATTGCCTTTCCTATCAACTCTTCCTTGTACTTGAGCCATTCTCTAATTTAATGAAGTATCAATTTCTCTAAATTGCTTATTTATACTATTAGCTCTGCCTGTAGGAGTAAGATTTACTACTGACTCTTTTACATTTTTTAAGAAATTTACCGAAGCTGGAATTAATTTGCTTGAAAAAATTCCAGCAGCAATTGCTAAAACACCCGGTAATCCGCCAATAGTATCTAATAGTCTATTAAATACATCTCCTAATTCCTCAGCGCCTTTATAAAATCCTTTAATAGCATCTTCATCAATAACATTAGAAAAAGCTCTGCGCCAAGCCTCTCCTGCATTTTCAGCATAAGATTCAATGCTTTGTAAAGAAGATTGGTATTGCTACTCCAAAGTGGACCCGTCTTCTAAATTAGCTGAACTAAGTAATTTTTGATACTTGTCAAAATTGTTCATCAATGTCAAGAACTGACCATATTGACGAGTGCCGCCAACCAGCTAAGCAATAGCAAGTTGCTATTTACTTGACCAGGTATCCCATTGATTACCAACTTCTATAATTACTGTATCAAGATCTCTTAGCTCTCCACCTGCATCAAGAACATTAATACCTAATTCTTGTAATTGAGAAGATACTCTATTAAGAGTTACTTCTCCATCGGTTCCAGAAGATTTAAGCTACTGGAAACGAGAAAAAATAGTCTTAAAAGCGTTACCAATAACAGAAGCAGACTATTGAGTTGTATCGCCAACTGTAGCAATAATAGCCGCCAAAGAATTATAAGAAACGCCCATTTGCTCAGCAGGGGCAGCAGCAGTCTGCATCGCTTCAGCAATGTCGGCAAAATCAACCGCGGTATCGCCAGCCATTTTCGCGCCAACAGATGCTGCCCGTTCCATCTCATCGCCTGTCATTTGATAAGTGTTCCAAATAGCAGTTAATTGAGAGGACATCTATTCAAGAGAAGTGCCAGCCGCACGAGCTGATTTCGCAGTAATCTCTAGTCGACGAGCAACTTCGTCATCGCCAAGACCCTGTTGGTAGAAGATTAAAGCACCTTCAGCATAATCATTAGCGGCGATACGTAATTCTTTTGCTCCTGCAATAGCATTTTGAGTTACTTTATCTAATTGATCTCCAGTATATCCTGTAACTACACCAATATTAGTTATTGTTTTATCTAAATCATAAACCCATTGGTAAGCTTCTCGCGCTGCAGAGGAAATTCCCTATAAAAATGTCTAAGCCGCCGTAAACTTAAAGGATTGTGTTAATACTCTAGCCATTTCTTTAATTTTACTATTCAGAGTAATAACGTTACGATTCGCTCTGGCTAATGCAGTATTTGCAGCATTTAAAGAAGCTGTAAAATTAGATCCTCCCGCGGCTAAAGTTGTCACTAACTATTTAGCAGATGTACCTGCTTTATTTAATTCGGAATTTAAGGTATAGAAAGAAATACCTTTATCAGAAGTGGCTCTTTTTAAAGCATTCTATAAAATTGTAGCCTATTGGGTAGCTTTAGCTAATTCCTCGCTCATTCCACTTTTAATATTAAAAGCATTTTCAATATCTTTCTAAATTCCCTATAAACCACTTCTTAAATCTTTATCATTTACCTAAAACCCAACTTGAAAGGTAATAGCCATTTCGCCCCTCCTCTTTTTTTAAAATCAAGTAGTCGCCGCTTTTAGCTAATCAGCAAATTGAAGTAATTGTACAATTTTCTTATTTTTTTCTTCATCGCTGATCAATCCCAAAGCTCCACTCATTGCATTTACGTCATTATTAGCATTTTCTGCAAGAGCATCAACAATGCCAATAGCACTATTGCGATAGTTCATAATGGACTCAAGAGTTTCATCGAGAGTACTCTCAAAAAAATCCATTTGACCAGGATCAATAAATTCCTTAACCTTTGCCATTACATCAAAACGGTATACCAGATCGTATTCAGCATAAATATCTGCCATTTCATGGTATTCAGTCAAAAAGTTAAAATCAAAATTGGTATAGAAATTAAGAACTGCAAAATCCTTAATAATCTTCTTGAGCGGCGCGCTGATGAAAGGACGATCATTGATAATATAGTCAATGCACCACTGAATCATATCAAGCATTTGCTCATAAGGAATATACTTATGAACAGTAACAACGGCCTACCCGATGTTCATGTACTCGATAGGATCTTCCTCGATAGCGCCGAGAGTGTTAAGTTTAATTTTTTCAATAGCCATTATAAGGCCCTCCTTTTACTAAATTAAATTACACCTAAAGCCTATTTAGCTTTAGTATCAAGCACAGAATAAACTAAGATTTTTGCGGCATGGATCTGTCCTATTGTTGACAAAACATCATTAGGTTTAATCCATTTTGAATCTTTTTTTGGCATTTTAGACGCAACAACTTCTCCACTACTATTTTTCATAAAAGTTGAAACGCCCATTAGCTATCCATTTATTACCATTAAATCTGTTCGATCAGAAATTGGTAGATCAGTTTCTTCTGTTTGTCCGAAATATATACTTTCAAGTCTTTGAGCGGCTAAATAATATGCTGCTCCATTACTGTTCCCCGAGCCTCCGCCTTTGAAAATTCTATAAAGATACATTTGATCTTCCCCTAAATCATAAAAAACATCAGCAAAATTTCTAACTGATAATCCAGCAATTTTAATCTTATTATTTCCTGTTAAATTATATCTTTTACTAGAAATTCCCAAAGTCTCAGGAGAATTATCTACAGTAATTGTTCCATTTCCTTTATTATCCATACGCCATGTTAAAGTAGTATCTCTTAATGGCTATCCACTAGGTTTCCCAGCTATTAATTTTCCATCTTTTGTATAAGATATCCCCTAAACATAAGCACGGATTGTTCCCATTTGAGCATTTGTAGTAACAAAATTGCTACCATCAATAATCCTTTGAAAATTACTTTCCATGTAATCTCCAAAAGCAGTACTATTAAGCATACCCGTTACTACTTCTTCCATAATAAAACCAATATCTGATCTAAAATTCTTACTCAATGCCTGTCTAATGAAAGCCGCCAAATCCGCATCACTTAACTAATCTTTATTTAAAGCTGCTCGTAATCTCCCAACAAAATTATTACCATCTTTAAAACGACTCAAAGCTGAATTTAAATTGGTCTTTTTTACAATACCTTGTTGTAATTTTGATAATCCATCTAATGCACTTAGTAAATTTTTTGCCGCTCTAAAAAGTTCTCCTTTATTCTAAGATACTTGCTATGCAGGTAAATAAGTGCCGCCAGATGGATTTTCAGCCAAAACCAAATTCTTAGAATCTATTGCTCTTAATGCTGCTTCTATTTCTATTGCTATCTTCCCCCAAGCGTTATTTATCATCCCTGGAATATGTAATAAATTAATTACTCCATTAAATGGTCCTTGTTTCGCCCCTAATCTCTAATACTCAGCATCAAAATTTACTTTCTATTTTTTATAATTATAAACTGCTTGCAACTATCTTAATCTTTTAGTAGTTTCAGGTGGTGGCGACTATGCTTGAGAATAAATATAATTAGCCAAACGCCTTCTCCTCCTTTCCACACCTGGCCGGCGTTTCATATTCTACCTAATATCTAATTTTATAATATTAAAAATAAAATTTTCTCGCTACCCCAGTAGTTTGACATAAAAATATTTTTATGGTATAATATAGATAGAAAATAGGAAAGGAGCAATCGTATGATTGAAGCCATAAAAGTAATCGTCAGTCTTGTTCTTGCAATAGCACTTCTCTGCGGCGTGGTAGGCATTTTAATGAATTTCCCGTTCATAATCTTAGCTGTCGCGCTACTCGCCCTACTCTGCTTTTTCGTTTGGGGCCTAACCTTCCTTATCTATGAACTTCTTTTTGATAGGTGGTAAAAATGAAAGTTTTTGTAAGTATTCTTTTGGCAATCTTTGTTTTGCTGCTACTCTTTGTCATCGCAAAATTGGCGCCTGTAATCCTTGTCATCGCCAGCTTGGTAATTACTGTCGGCGCTTTGGCGGCGCTCATCCATTTTTTTCTTTTCTGGAGGTAAATTATGATGGATGTTTTGTTTTTCATTTTTGGTTTACTAATGGCCGGCTGCGGCGTAGCTATGATTATCTCGCTCGGCGTTCTGATGGCATTTCTGATTAAGAGCTTCAAGGAGGACTGGTGATGGCCAATAAGTGGATAAAGATTGCCATTCATTATGGTACGACATTTGCGGTTGGCGCCGTGGCCACATGGGCATTTAAATGGAACGCCTCTCAATGGCTGATCTATTTCATAATGTGTGATTTCGGGTTCATTTTGAGAGAAACGAGGAACAGCTATGATTAAGAGTTTATGGTGGAGCTTTAAGCGCAACATTGAAGGGCCGCTGCTTACACTTGTGGCGGCGTTAATACTATGCGCAATCGTTGGCGTCCCCGCGGCGCTTCTCTCTTGGGGCTTTTGTAGCCTCCCGGAGCGCATTCAAATAGGCGTCTGTATTGGATTTCTTATCCTATGCGTCGGAGTGGTAGTCGGCATCGCCGTTCATTCTATTACAAAATTTTGTAGGAGGGTGTGGCGCGATGCGAAAGAACATCGTGAGTGGCTTAATCGCTATTCTTCTATTGATTAACTTAGGAGGTTGTTCAAATATGACACATATTCAAAATACCAACAACGTGATCGCTGGCGTCATTCCAACTGAGATTACGCCATCCCTCATGGTTGAATGGTTCAATACCAAAGCAAAGCAAGCCGACTGCAAGTTGAGCGTTTCTCTATTGGAATTGGCCCAGTTATTCCTCGAGGAAGGCGCCGCCGAAGGCATCCGCGGCGACATCGCTTTTTGCCAGAGCATCAAGGAGACTGGGTGGTTCCGGTTTGGCGGCCAGGTGCTTCCCGAGCAGAACAACTTTGCAGGTATTGGCGCCACCAATAACAGTCCAGTGGGGAAGGGCGCTTGGTTTGAGAGCGCAAGGCTCGGCGTTCGGGCGCAGATTCAGCACCTGAAGGCATATGCAAATAATGAGGCGCTCGTCTATGAGTGCGTCGATCCCCGGTTTGGACTGGTGACAAGAGGCGCCGCAGGCAACAAGTGGACTGGGCTGAACGGCCGTTGGGCAGTTCCTGGCAAGGGCTACGGCGAGAGCATCTTGGCGCTTTGGGAAGAGATGTATAACTTTTGTGTCGAGGAAGAGGAAGCCCCAAGCGACTGGGCTGAGGGCAGCTGGGAATGGGCGCAGGACACGGGGTTGACTGACGGCACCGATCCCCAGGGCAATTTGACAAGAGAGCAGGCCGCCGTGATGCTGGAGCGGCTGTATAATGTGCAGAGACGAGATGCCATCTTCGCGCATCTGGAGGCGGCCAAGAGTCTGCTAAGTGCAGAGGAGAGTTTGGAGGACTTCATTTGAAGCGCTTTGTGATTTGTTTGGCGGTGACGTTCAGTGTTATCTTTGGCGCCGCGCTGTGGTTTCATGTGATGAAGCTGATGTTCGGCCCTGAGAATGCCTTCGTGTATGCCATGATGGAGCTTGCTGCTGTTTCGATAGCGGGTATAGTTTGGGCCGCTTGGAATATGATTTCTCCCGAAAAGGAAGAGAAAGACCAGACTGTGAGGATTGAGCTGATTGGCCGAGATTTGTTTAAGTATGAGGGTGACAGGATTGAAAAGGTTGGCTCTATGTGGGAGGCTAAGGACTGGATGAAGAAGACTGACTGGGATCAGTGCATGGCGGCCATTGAAGATAGGAATAAGCGGGAGACTATTCAGAAGTTGGCGCGGCAAATGGATTATAGGAAAGCGCGAGAAGGTAAGGGAGGTTGAGTTGAGAAATAACTTTGCCGCCGATACTTACGAGTTGATTGTAAAGTATGAGGACGGTAGCGTTAGGATTCAACCGATTGATCCGATGGCGGAGTTGGCAAGTATTTGAAGGACTTAGAGAGACGGTTGGGGCTTGAGTTCGAGATTAAGACGAACTTGTAAGGTACTAAAAAATGTACCGAACCGTGTCGTCAAAAAATTTCAAGCGGTCGGGTTTTTTGTCCGCGCTTTTGCTTTAGCGCGTTAAAGTGTGAAAGACCCGTAACCATTCCCCCGGCTTCCATTTCTTACCAGGGGGTAGGTGGCAGACAGCCAATAAAAGATTCCTTAGGCTCGAACAGCTGTTCGATGACCCTCTCATTTGAACCACCCCAAAAATTGGGCAACATTGTTAAGAATTTAACAAAGAAATTTTCTAAAGAATTTGGAAAAAAGACTTGACTTTCTTTCAGTCTTGTGTTACAATGTAAGTACAAAGAAGGAAAGGAAGATCAAGATGAAACAAATCAATTCTAACTACAACACAAGAGGAAGAAAGACTAAGTTCTTTTCTGTTGTTGGTTCTAATGACAAGGTACACTTCACTACCATCATGGAAGATGTAACTGAACGAGAGGCTATGATTGAAGCGGGTAAGGCCTTCGATGACTACGAGTATGTGGCCATTGTTAGGACCATGCTGGACATGAACGGCACCCCAAGAAACAGCCACTGGAAATGGTGCTAAATAAAAAGCGACCGAGTTACCAAGCTCGGTCGCAACACCCCAGAAAATTGTACCACACTTTCGCCGTTTTGTCAATAGGTTTTTTGAAAATTTTTCGATTTTGTCAAAGTGCCCAATTTGAGACTAGTGGGATTGAGCACTTTGACGAAAGCGAAGACTTTGTACAAGATGAACAACAAAGACAATCAATCTTTGTTGACAATGATGAATGATTATGTATTGACAATAAACTAAAGATGTAGTACAATACAATTAGAAAAGGAAAGGTACTAAGGTACAGAAAGGAATGACTACTATGTTGGCTAACACCATTTGCTACAAGCAGAAAGAGCCTACTTATTACAACAAGGGTACTCAATGGGAAAAGACTTGTGATACATTTCTTCTGTGCTATGTGTATGGTACAGATGAACAGGCACAGCAGAGATGTAATGAAATGAATGAGTTGCTCAAGACTAATCCAGACAAGATTACCAAAGAGCACAGAGTTGACGCAACTAACATTGATTACTTCTTTGTAAACAAGCAGGAAGAAATGTACTAATCAATTCCAACAACGACCGAAAAAGCCCTATATGGCACAGTAGAAAATCGCAGTTATTTCAAATAAAAGGCTTGACAAATCAGCTTGTTTGTGTTATCATTAAATCAACCTAAAGGAAAGGATGAACCACAATGACAGAAGAATACAAGAGACAGACCAATGAACTGTTCTACAATGTAACTCACAGAGGAAGCAAGGTATCAGAAGCAAGCTTGACTGAACTGCTTGCAATGCAGAAAGGACTTGAAGCTTTCATCAAGGAAAAGAAGCAAAAGGAGTTTGAAGCAGATGTAAAGGCACTGAGAAAGACCATCGAAGATTTCAAGTCTAAGTATCCAGGTGCTGACTGGTATGTAGAGGTGGAGCAGGAGGGGTGCCTTGAGGAGCATGACCTGTTTGACCTGATGGACTTCTCAAGAATCGAGCCTTAATGAAGCGGCCTTCGGGCCGCTTCTCCCACCTATCCGGTTAGCCACCGCTAACCACCGCTGTAGCCCTAGCCACTTCACCGCACTAAAGCGTTAAATTGAAAAAGAAAATGCAGGAAAACTTGCAAAAAAACTTTTCCTAAAAGGCTTGACAAATCCAGCTTATTATGGTACAATACAATTACAGAAACGAAAGGGGAAAGAAAAATGAAAATCATCGGTAAAGTTATCACTGGTATCTGCGCTCTGTTCCTGCTGTGGGCGTTCTTCTCTTGGGTGGATGTGGTCAGCGACAACTGCTCTCCTAATCCCCAGCACTCCGACTTGAACCTCTTTGTCTTGATGACGGAGAGCACCAAAGAGGACGAGCCGCAAGGAGCCTGCGGCGACCCTCTTTCCGCGTTCGATGTAACTACGGGGTACATCCAGCAGAAGGACGACAGCAAGGTTTGGTTCGTGGCAGAAAATGGAAACACCTATGTAACAGAGGTTGGTAATGTCGAGAACTTCGCCCTTGAAGGGTATTACACCTTGATGTTGGACGGCGACCAGGTTGTAAAGGCTTTCGTAGAGGTCTGGTAAATACCAGACCTCTTTTCTTTCGCAATCGGCCGCGGCACCCCGAAAAATTTTACCACACTTTTCGCCGTTTGTCAATAGTTTTTTTGAAAAAATTCTGCCCAAAAAATTGATCCCGAAATTGTGCAACTTTTTGCTTGACAATCTGCTTGTATTGTAGTACAATACAATCAGAAAAGGAAAGGAGAATGAGACATGAACTACATCGTTTTTGACAGCTACACTGGTGAGGTTGACTTGGTGAGCGCCGCAGAGCTTAAGGCCATCGAGCAGACCAGCGAGCCGGGCCGTTACTCCTACTTCCAGGAACCCAACTCCGACTGGCTGGACGAAATGGAGGAACATTTCAAGTAAAAAAAAATTCAGAAAAGGGGTTGACAAATCGCCCCTTCTGTGGTACAATAAGACCATGGAAGGGGCGAGACCCCACAAGAAAGGAAGAATGTAAAATGATGACTATGGACGAGATGAAAAGAATTGCTCCCCAGTATCAAGCCGAAGCCGCTAAGAAAGCCGCCGAAGCCAAAGCCATTGAAAGGGCGCAAATCGAGAAACACACACAAGAGTTCATCAATGAACTTGCGGAAGAGGTAATGAGCCAAGTCACCGAAGGAAAAACCCTCGTATCCGTGCGGAGCCGCCGGATTTACGACCTCGGGAACGGCATGGCTACTCTCATCGGCATCACTTCCAGAAAAATGAACAGCGGCCGGAACAGGGGCCGGTTCTACGAAACGCTGGGGCACAAGATTAACCTGCAAATGGTTAAGGACTATTTCAAAATGCACGGCGTCCCGCTGGAGGTTCACCGGTGGGCAACCTACTACCCCATCGTTGCCGGTTCGAGCTGTTCCCGGTGCTACATCGACTTCAAACTTTAACAGAGCAAATTCAGCGACCTGCACAAAGCGGGTCGCCTCTTTTTGTGCAAAATTACATCTTGACAAATCGCGCAAAGTATGGTAAAATGGGCGGCCCGTTTTCCCGCGCGGCGGGCCGCAATATTGTATCACACCCAGCGCCGTTTGTCAAGAGGAAAATTGAACAAATTTTTGGCCGATTTGAGATCCCGATTTGTGCAATCTGCCAGTTGACTTCTGGGTGTCCCTGTGGTACAATACAATTACAGAAAGGGAGAGGGCGACAGCCCGAAAGAGATTTCAAAAAAAATCAAAAAAGGGCTTGACAAACTCCCCAATCTGTGGTACAATAAAGGTGTCAAGAGGGAAGAGAGATTGCAAAAGCGATTTCAAAAAAACTTCAAAAAAACTCTTGACAAGCCGCCGAAAGTGTGGTACAATAAATACAGAAAGAGAGGTGAGGAACATGGACGAAAAGAAAGCGCCACGCAAGCGGCTGACCAAGGCAGAACTCACGGAAGTCCTACTCAAGAAAGTCAGTGACTGGATTGACGGCGGGGACAGCCCAGAGGATGCCGTGGGGAAGTTGACTGATAAACAGTATGACTTCCTTATCGACCAAGGCGTGGACTTCGACAATTTACTGCTCACGCCGGAGCAACTGAAAAACGCCCAGTCTATTATGGGGAAACAGGCAGGGCGCAGAAAGGGGATGAAGTATAACAAGAAGTACCCCAAAAGCAAGCAAGACCTGTTCAACGGCATAGTCGAATACCTGCAAGGACAGGGCGCAGAGATTATGCCAGCCGAACGCCAGAATTTCCGTGATTTGGATTTTACGCTGAACGGCGTACACTACAAAATAGTGTTAAGCAATCCGCGGAAATAAGAAACGACCATCAAAAAATTATCTACTAATCTGAAAGGGGAAAAAATTATGAACACTCGTTACACTTACGCCGCTTACGCCAAGGAAGTCATCGCCATCGTCAACGGTGAAATCGAGGTCACGGACGAAATCCGCACCCGTGTTGCGGAAAAGTCCGCCGCCCTGCTGGCCGCACAGGAAGCCAAGGCCGCATATAACACCACCCATCCCAAGAAGAACACCGCCAAGGGTGCGTCTGAGGCCACCAAGGAAAAGGCCGCCGCTATCCAGTCCGTTCTGACTGCCACGCCCATGACTGCCGCCGAAATCAACGCCGCTCTGGGCACGGACTACACGGCGCTCCAGGTTGCCAACGCCGTGAAGTATATCGAGGGCGTCAAGGCGTCCAAGGTTATCCGCAAGACCACCAACGCCAAGGGGCTGACCGCCGAAAAGGAGTATACCGCTTACTCCATCGGCTGACAAAAAATCCACACAGGGGGTTGACAAACAGCCCCCTGTGTGGTAAAATAAGAATGTAGCAAGGAACAAAATAGATACATGAAAGGAATGTAACACTAATGTTCGAGAAAAAGCACTATCTGGTTTTTGACTGTGAGGGCACCAACGACACCGCCACTTTCGGAGACGGCAAGGACGACAAGCCGCAACTGCCCTATGACTGCTCCGGCGTTATCATGGAGCGTGACGGAACAATCGTTGACCGCTTCGCCTATCTCTGCAAGGAAGTTTTCACCGACTGCAAGCTCATGGACAGCGCTTTTTACAAGCGCAAAATGCCGGAGTATCTGGATAGAATTGCCAACGGCGAAATCGACCCCATGAGCGCAAGCGACATTTTCACCAACCTGAACGCCCTTTGTGAGGAATACAACATTCCGGATATGTGGGCTTACAATGCGGACTATGATGTAAACGCTCTGCGTAACCTGTTCACCAAGTACCGCCGCAAGCACGGCTTTGACCGTGAGAGCGCACAGAAAGTGCTTGCCCTGCGTCCCCGTGACATTATGACCGCCGCCGTGGAAAGTCTGGTAGGCCCCCGCAAGTATTACAAATTCATCAAGGAGCACGGCTATTTCTCCGGCAAGAACAATGTCCGCTATGGCGCGGAGTTCATGTATCAGTTCATTACGGGCGACACCACTTTCCAAGAGGAACACAAGGGGCTGGACGATGCCATTATTGAAAGCGAAATCCTTGCCCGTGTGTTCGCCGCCAAGAAAAAGGTACACGGCGACCTTGCCCCGAAATACTACTACTCCCGGGTAAATGCCAAGTGCAAGCACGAGGGCGGGAGCAAGCCGGTAGGCCGGCCGCGCAAAGTCACCTGTGACTAAATATTCATCCGGGGTGCATGAATATGCACCCCGGAATTTTTGTGCATTTTGCCTATTGACAACCGCCCCGGAATGTGGTATAATGGGCGGCCCGTTTTCCCGCGCGGCGGGCCGCGATATTGTATCACACCCAGCCCTGGTTTGTCAATAGTTTTTTTGAACAAAAATTGAGAAAATTTTTCTCCCGATTTTGTGCAATCTGCCGATTGACTTTCACCCCCGTTTGTAGTAAACTATTATCAGAAAGGGAAAGGAAGCCCCGGCAAGAGGTTCAAAAAAAAATCTAAAAAATCTGGAAAAAACCACTTGACAAGAAAAAATTTTTGGTGTATAATTAAGGTACAGAAAAGGAAAGGAGAACACTTCAATGAATAAGATGGTTTGCTTCGATATGGACGGCACAATCGCCGACCTGTACGGTGTGAAGGGATGGTTGGAATACCTGCAAGCGGAAAATCCGTGGCCATACCTGGCGGCCCGACCCATGTGCGACATGGACGCCCTGCGAGATGTGCTTCTGAAACTCAAGGAGCAGGGCTGGGAAATCCGGGTGATTAGCTGGCTGGCAAAGGACAGCTCCGAGGCATACAAGGACGCTGTGCGGATGGCAAAGATGGGCTGGCTTCTCAACTTCAACTTCCCGATGGACGCCTGCCACCTGGTTGCATACGGCACAACGAAAGCCGATTGCGTCCGGCGCTACCACTCCGAGGGTGACAACTTCATCCTCATTGACGACAACAGCAAAGTCCGCAACGGCTGGCATATGGGCGACACGATTGACCCCACGATGGTAAACATTGTTGACGCTCTGCGGGGGCTGGTGGAGTAATCCACCACCCCCACCCAAAAAAATACTTGACAAGCAAGAAAACCTGTGATATAATCAATACAGAAAGAAACGAGAGGGGAAAATAAAATGAACATCGTAACAAGAACCGTTATCGCCCTGACCGCAGAGGAACAGCAGACCCTCAAGAACGCCGCCAACATTCTGTTTGACCTTGCGGGAGCAATCGAGGACAGAGGCGGTGACTACGGCGGCTATAACATCCGCGGCATGGCCTCCGACTTGGAAAACTTTGTCGAGGACAACTACGAAATCATCTGCAAGGAGGAGTAAACATAATGGTCTGGTATTTTCTGGGCGGATTCGCTCTCTGCTATGCAATCTCCTGCATCATCTTCGGCCTATATGACAGCGAGCGCTTCGACTGGTTGGGTGAGAGGTTCGCTTGGTTCTTCTATCTGTGGGCTATCCCGTTTGCGCCGCTCCTTCTTCTGTATGGCTTCGTCCTTAAACCTTTCTGGATGTTCTTCCGTCATGTGCTATGGCCGCCCCAGTGGTTCAGCCGGGAGAAGTTCCAGACATTCATGGAGAAATACCCGTTGACTAACAAAGAGCAGGAGAACGGCAAGCCGTGGATTAAACAGCTTAACAATCACTTTGCCATCTACTACAACGGCAAAGAGGTCAAAAAGCGTTATGCCTATTGCCTAACCTTTATTAAATGAGTTCTGGAGGGGCAACTCACCAAAAGCCCCACCCCACTTTCTTCCTTTCCTTTCCTTTCCTTTCTGTTGGGGATTGCCGATTGTGCAAAATGCGCAGTCGGCTTTCCTCATCTTTGTCTATTTTACCTATTGACAAATGATCGCAGCTGTGGTATAATCGGCGCGCCGGTGCGGCCGGAGCGGCGCGCTTTTTCTTTTTGTGCAATTCGCCGAATTTTGACTAAATTTCAGGCCATTTTTCTCTGTTTTGCACAATCCCGAAAACGGTCGGGCGGCGGCGTCGCACTTCACCACGCTAAAGCGTTAAATTGTCAAGGAAAATCGGTGAAAAAGTTGCACAAATTTTTCTCCCGGAATTTGTGCAAAACGGAGATCCCCCGGAAATTTGAAAAAAGTTCTTGACTTTTGGGCGGCTATCCCTTATAATAGGTAGTGTCAGGAGGGCAAGAGAACTTCCGGCGGCGGTTCGGCTCCACGCGGAGCGCGGGACGCGCGGAAAAAAGTTTTCAAAACCCCTTGACAAGCCCCTTGAAAAGTGCTATAATAAAGACAATCCAAGAGGGACGGGCGGTGAACCGGCTGACAGCGACAGGGCCGCAAAAAACTTTTGGAAAGTCCAAAAAAGCACTTGACAAAGCGAACCCCATGTGCTATAATAAATACAGAAAGTGAGGTGAGGGAATGGCTGGTGAGCCTCGCCGCCGGGCTACAAAGGCGGAACTGCGGGACATACTGTTGAATAAGCTGAACTCATGGGTTGAGCAGGGGGACACCCCCGAACAGGCCATAGAGCGGCTGACCCTGCGGCAGTATGACTTCCTTGTGGAGCAGGGCGTGGACCTTGATAACTTCATACTGACCCCCGAACAGCAAAAGGCCGCCGGGGAAATTCTCAAGACCCAAGCCGGGCGCAAGCGTGGGGCATACAACAAAAAGTATCCCCAAGCCAAGCAGGACTTGTATAATGGTCTGGTGGAATATCTCACGGCGCAGGGTGCGGAGATTATACCGCTTGAGCGGCAGAACTTCCGTGACCTTGAGTTCACCCTTGCGGGGACGAAATACAAGATTGTATTGTCGAACCCCCGCACATAACACCAACTACCATATTTTTAAGGAGGATTTTACTATGGCTACCACTTCCAAGTACACCTATAAGCAGTTCGGTCTGGACATTATCGCTCTCGCCAAGGGCGAGCTGGAGCTGACCCCCGAGGTTTCTATCCGGCTCATGGAGAAGGCGCAGGCGCTGGTGAACGCTCAGGAGAGCAAGGCGGCCTATAACGCCGCTCACCCCAAGAAGTCCACCGCCAAGGGCGCCAGCACCGCCACTATGGAGAAGGCGAACGCTATCAAGAGCGTTCTCACCGCCTCCCCCATGACTGCGGCGGAGATTAACGCCGCTCTCGGCACCGACTATACCGCCCTTCAGGTGGCGAACGCCGTCAAGTACATTGAGGGCGTGACCAGCGAGAAGGTCGTGCGGACTGTCACCAACTCCAAGGGCCTGACCAGCGAGAAGGAGTACACCGGCTATAAGGTCGGCTGACAAAATGCAGGGCGGGACTTGACAACAGGCCCCGCCCATGCTATAATAAGGTATACCAAAAAAGATGGAGGTTCCAACACTTATGGGCAATGTTCTGATTTTCGATGTGGAAACGGCGGGCGGCTTCGGCGCTCCCAAGGTTTACGACTGCGGCGGTTGTGTGATGGACACCGCCACCGGCTATATCCAGCACCGCTTTCATTATGGCGTGCTGGAAGTGCTGGGCAATCCCCAACTGATGGCGACTGCATACTACGGCTGGAAGATGCCCAAGTACTGGCAATCCGTATATGAGCGCAAGACGGTTCCCATGCCGTTCGCCGATGTTCTCCGCAAGCTGACCGCAACGGTTGACTTTTACGACATTGAGGCAATCGCCGCATATAACGCCGGTTTTGATATGCGGGCTATGCGCTCCACCTGCGAATGGCTGTATGAAAACAGCAACTGGATGAACCGGGATGTGAAGGTCTGGGACATCTGGGGCGGCGCTTGCTCCAATATCTGCAACACCGAAAAGTTCTTCAAGTGGGCAGAGCGCAACGGCTATATCAGCGAGGCAGGCAACCCCAAGACCAGCGCCGAGGTGGTTTTCCAGTATATTACCGGCAAGCCGGCGTTTGAGGAAGAGCATATCGGCCTGGCAGACAGCGAAATCGAGGCGGCTATCCTGCATAGCGTACTGCGCCGCAAGCGCAAGGCGGACTTGACTATCCGGCCCAACCCCTGGCAGGAAGTCGGGAACAAGTACAAGGCGAGCCGGGCATAAGCCCGGCCGCCTATACAGAAAGGAGAATATTTATGCACGAGTGCCCCACCTATGACCTGTCCTGCCCCTACTGCGACAAGGCCACCGGCTACTGCCAGCTGGCCCACCCGGAACGGGATTGCGACGACTACGCCGCGTTCTGTCCGCCAGACGAGGACACCTAAATTCGTCAAATTGCACAATGGCAATATGCACAAACATACCCCCGAAAGTTTGTGTATATTGCCTATTGACGAGACGGGCTGCGCCGGCCGGCGCAGCCCGATTTTTGTTTGTTTGCCATACTGCGATTTTTCGTTCATTCAGCGGCCATACTGCAACTTTCCCCCGATTCCCAAAATCCCCCGCCTATACCTGTCCTCAGCCAACCCCTGCCCCTGTATTCACTGTCTCAAACCGTTTGATTCCAGCGCCAGTTTTCAAACCGATCCCCCTCATTTCTGCGTCCCGATCCCATATCGTCTCCAACCCCCGATTCGTTGCAAATGAACAAAAATCCAACCCCCGCTAAACCGGATCTACCAAACCCCTACCCCATCCCCTACAGCTGTCCTTCACCTCCTGTCCCATTTGACATAAATTAATTTTTGTGATATAATATAATGGGGGAGTATAGGCTCCCGCCCTAAACCGGATCAATAACACGCCTGCCCCGACTTGACAGGAAAAAATTTTTGTGATATAATATATATAGAAAGTGAGAGAGGAGCGATAAATATGATTGACATGACTGACCGTACCCTCCAGATGGAACTCGCGGATTTCAAAGATAACCTGTTCAAGGCCCTCAGCAAGATGGCCGACACCAGTGACCCTACCACATACGACAATGCCATCGCAATCATCGCCGACATTGAGGCCGCCATTCGGCATGAGTACCCCCTGGTTGAGTACTTCAACTTCCTCTCCTCCGGCGCTTACAAAGAGTGCTATGAACTCCCCTGGCCTTTCGACGGCTGGGTAATGAAGCTGGCCTCCCGCGCCAATAACACCGTCGGAGAAAAGGCCCTGATCGAAGTTGCAGAGAGCCGCGGCCTGCACATCTTCCCCGAGACTTTCTTCATCAGTACCCCCGTTTTGATGCAGATGGGCCCTATCCGAGAGGGCCTCGATTGCTCTGATTACTGCACCTATGTGCAGTCCCGCACTGACTCCCGCGGTTATCATATCAGTGGTACCTGGCACTCCCTGTCCCCCAATTCCTGTTACAGTATCGCCGGGGAGTATATCATCTTCCAGCAGAAGTGTACCCCCATGAGCCATATCACCCGCTACGAGGATCAGCCTAATCTCTCCCCCGATAATTACCTCCGCAAGGACAACTTCGAGTGGGACGCCGAGGCCATTTACCACTCCCGCATCGAAAGCATGACCTGGCTCCAGCGCTACCTCGATGTACACAGCGCCCAGTCTCTGAATGACCTGTTCCGCTTCATCGAGGACTATGAACTGTCTGATCTGCGCCGCGATAACATTGGCTTTACCACCGGACTCCGCCGCCCTGTGATTATGGACTGCCTGAGCCGCGCATAGGACGACGATGTACCCCCGGTCGATTGACTTGACTTAAAAAAATTTTTGTGATATAATATATATAGAAGATGAGGGAAGGGGCAAAGATAGTCCCGCGAAGGTTTGGCGCGATTGCCCCGGAGCGCACAATCTCCCTTCCCCATCCTGAAGGTTATAACACAAAAATCTTCATCGCCCGTCGTATTACTTCCCCTCTGCGGCAGGTTGACATGAAAAAATTTTTGTGATATAATATATATAGAAAGTGAGAGAGGTGGTTATCAATGGAAGTTGAAATCGTCCACTATGTCACCGTGAAGCACGGGAATGGAACCATTGAGCGCTGGATGAGCGCTGTCGAATTCCGCGAGATGCTTTTGCACCTGACACCCAATGTGCTGACCGAAATCACCATCCAGAGAGAACCCAACCCCCGGACTTTCTAAACCCTACCCCCGGAGTAAAAGGAAGGGCCTAACGTGTGCCCACCCCCGTACATGAGAAGGAAAACTCAGGCCCGGGGTAAAACACAAATCCAAAAAATCACATTACAGGAGGAAATTCATTATGGAGAAGCGTAAGTTCTATAACACTGGAGATGCCAAGGGCTTTACCAAGCAGAAGTTCTTCGAGGCCGTCGTGGATATGTGCAACGGCGAGGACGTCGATGTCGACCTAGTGCGCGCCGCGGCTGAGTACGAGCTGGAGGGCATCGAGATGCGTGCTTCCAGCAAGGCTACCGGCGAGAAGAAGGATGCCCTGCAGTCCGACTATGCCAACGCCTTGCGCGCCGCTATCGTGCCTCTGATTGGCTCCGAGCCTAAGACCGCCAAGGAGCTGATCGACATGGCTGAGGCCAAGGGCAAGAACAGCCCCAAGGGTACCCGCTGGGCGGCTCCCTGGGTGTCCCGTGTTCTGAACGCTGAGCCTGGCGTGCAGGCCGTGAAGATTGTTGTCGATACCGTCGACGGCAAGGGCCTGAAGGTTCAAAAGGAAGCCACTGCTTATCAGCGCGGCTAATCCCCCCACAGGGACTTCGGTCCCTCCCAACCCCAACGAGGGGGCTTCGGCCCCCCCTTAATAGGGGCACCGCCTAAATGGGCGGCCATATCAAGGTAAACAGATGTCGGGCCTGATCAACCCTTCGCAGGGGCGGAACCTGCAGCCTTGACCGCCGATGGTAAAAGGGCACGCGCCAACTTTCCGGGGTGCTGTAACGTCCCTTAGTTTACAGCTACGTTGCCACTAATAAGTAATAAGTGGAAGGTATGCTCTCCACCGCAAGGGAAGCCGTGACGGCGTGAAAATCCGGCAGTTCAGGTATCTGCCGAAAACAAACACCTGAGATGCCCAATACCAGTGCACATGGTTTGGGCCAATCTGCCGCTTCCCAGTTGGCTCGGCAATCAGTTCAAGTCTGATGAGCGGCGCTTTCCTCTCCCTTTCTTTCTTTCTTTCCCCTCCCTCGGCTGCTCAGTCTTCATTGATTGGGCAGCCTTTTCATATATACGCGCGCTATACCGGCATTTAGCATTGATCCGGTGTGGGCCGCGGCGCGCCGACCGTAGGTCCCGTGTTTCGAAAATGGCGCCAGACCGTTATTTTTAATGAAATTTGGGCCGCAGCGGCGCATTTATACTCCTAAATCGGAGCAATTAATACCTATCCCCAGAAGAAAAATTGATTATATTTGCTCCACGATTTGATTTGCTGCCTGTCGCTGGAAATAAACCGATTTGTAACACCAATAAAGACCAGATGAAGGGTGAAATTCTGAAAAATTTTTGAAAATTTTTTGAAAAATCGCCGCAAAAAGGCTTAAATCGCGGCCCAAGATGCGCAAAAATGAATAAAAATGGCTCAAAATCGTCAAAAATTGGCTAAAATTGGCTTAAAATGGCGCAAAAATGGCTAAAAATCGTTAAAAATCATCAAAAATGCGAAAAAATGGTATATTTCGGCAGAAAGTTGACTTAAAAAAATTTTTATGATATAATATAATTAGAAATAGGAAATGAGACAAAATTTCCTCATTTGTACCTTGAAAATGTGATATTTTGTATATAACCATTGAGGGAATATGGCTACCTCCGGCCCCCAAAATTGTATAATAATAATAATAATAATATGTAACCTTGGGGGCCGGAAGAATGAACGAGGGCCGGAATTAGCCACATTTCCTCTTAAAATTTGTTACAAAATCCGGCCCCCTAAAATACTTAATATAACTATATCCCCTACACTCTACGCACCTTACAAAATGTCACATCAACACTCCACAAACCTCAAAGGAGAGGAGGGCCTAATTGGAAAACAAAGCGTAGTTCTCCCAAACTCCAGAAGAGGCAGTACAAAGGCTCTCCAATACCCTCGACGAAGTAAAAGCGTCACACTCCTTCACCCCATCCGTTGTAGTAGTCAACGGCGAAACCTATACCCAAATTGACCAAACCGACAAGATGGTAGACACCAAAGGAAATGAATACTCAAGCGGCAACTTCCTCAAAACTGTCGCGCCCGACCTCTACAAACGAAGTTGGGGCCGCTTGGAAGATCCTCCCGATGGTCTACTCAAAGTCGGATTGACAAGCCGCAATCGCATAATCAAAACCGTCCAACTTCATCTCGTCAAGCCTCTCGTTACGCCGCTCACTAAGGCAATCACGCCATACTATCGCGGTCTAATGAAAGACATTGAAGCGCCCTACCGAGCACGCATCGACTATACTGGCGCGCTTTGGGCAACCGGCTATGATTATGAACTTGCAACCGCTCTTGCACTTGAGTTTGGTCCCGCGCCAGGCTCCAATCTCCGAATGGAAGGCGCCTCAATGCATCGTCTAACCAAGACCGATGAAGGCATCCATCTTGAGATTGACTACCCATTCACATTCCAAGAGCGGCTTATCTACGCTTGTCAAACAATCTACAATGAAGTCGTTTCTAAGTCGTTGAGCGGCGTGCGGCCCGGCGTCGAAGAACTGGTGAAGGTCGGCATGACCAACTTCTTCTACTGTTAGGGCTGGTATTGTTCAGTACCAGGTGCCTATAAACAAGTAGTTGAGAACTATATTCGTGTGTATTGCGGCAAATGTATTGACAGTATTGGAACGCAAGTCCCATTTCCTGTCATCGCCGAGCCTGAAAACTGCGTCCTTCCATACGACGACACTCTAAAATGGAATGATTTTAAGTTTTCAAATGGTTTATCTTCAAAACAAGTAAAGCGCAACCTAAACAACAACCAGCAATCTAACCTTGAAACTTTACGAAAGTTTCTCGCCGACAAAGACCCCAATAAGGAATACACTTCCGCCGAGCTGAAAGAGTTTGGTCTTACCAAAACCTCAATTACAGCCGGCTCTAAGTACGGTTTCCTACAACAAATTGGCGGCGGACGCAATACGCGTTACATCTTACAATTTCTAAAGGAGGAGTAAAACTTGCCTTTTTATCGTAGAAAGATTAAGTTTGAGGACTTGTCCCCAATCTATCAGCAATATCAGGCTTGGATGCGGTAGAACGCAGTTTGTGTCCACGCCCCAGATGAACATGATCCCCGTGAAATCTTCTTCATGACCGCCGAACAAGAGCGCAAAGGGCTGCCCGAGACAATCGCAAAAATCATTACTGCCCTGCGCATCGGCGACTTTATGGATGTACTGCCCCTCGGTAATGAAGGTTTCTATCTTTATTCAACACGCGGCGCCGAAGGCAAAATCCAAACTGTCACTCGCACTCATGTGCGCCTACCCAAACTGTCACACCTTATCACACTGTCACCTCGTGACTTCTTCTTGCTGCTCAACCTCATTGCGACAGCGAAGAATACACAGACAGGTGACAGCCTCGCCCTCAATCCAGCGGCGTGCGGCGTCACAGACATCAACAACACAGCCGTCGGCCAGTTCTTTACAAAGATGCGCGTCAATTATCGTATTAACGATGACTACTGCGACCGCAAATGGACGCCGCGCGACGCCATTTCATTCCTCGCTAAACTTGAGCCGACCCAAGAAAACCACTTGGCCGCCATGCAATACCTCACAGTCCTTCAGAACGACGACATTCTGTATTTCCCAATCGAGTCTATGGTCAACCTCGAACTCAACTGGGAGCAGATCGACGACGATTATTGCGTGCCGCCCGAGAGTGTTACCAATCATGTTATCAAAGGAGTCCACTAAGCGGGCTTCCAAATTTTTCCAATTTTCAAAGGAGGAAATTTATATGTCCGAACTCGATAAGGCCATTTCCGAACTGGTTTCTGCTTTCCAGGAGATTATGCCCAGCGCCCAGGTGTTCGTCGCCCAGGCCAAGCCCGAGGCCGAAATCAAGCCCAATGCCAAGGCAACGGGCCTCAGCCCTGAGGCTGAATACTGGCGCCAGAAGTATATGAATACCCTCGACAAGTACAATACCCTGCTCGCCGGCCAGTCTATCCGCACCAAGACCCATGACCAGGAGCGCTCCACCATCGCCAATCTTCAGAGCCAGATTCGCGATTTAACTGAGACCGTTCAGAGAAAGAACCGCGAGATCCTCGCCCTGAAAGAGGCCCTCGACAATCGCGTCAGCGAACATCGCGTCGCCATCGTAAACCTTCAGGAGACTATCGCCGAGCTGCGTGAGCGCAATGCCAAGATCCTCAGCGACAGCAAGTCTAAGGACGCCCGCATCAAGGAGCTGTATGAGAACCTTCAGCGCGCTGTCGTCAATCACGAGCCGCCCAAAATGACCACTCCTCTCGGCCTTCTGCCTGTCAACTCTACCGGTATGCGCCGCCTGGCCGATGCCTATGCGCAGATCGCCAGCCTGTATAACCATCGTGCTGCCGACCAGTCCACTATGGCCGAGAAGAACGCCGCGCTCCAGAAGGAGAACGATGCCTACGAGGCGCTCTTCCGTGTATTGGCAGAGACTCTCCGTGAATACGACCCCAAGGTAAAGTCCTAACTCTCAGCCCCTCTCTTATGAGAGGGGCTTTCTTGACATAAAAAAATTTTTATGATATAATATATACAGAAAGTGAGAAAGGGGTCAAAAATATGATTAGAGTTATCTATGTTGGTTCCTACGACTGTGAGCCTAAGTATATTGTCCGCGTCAACTCTCTCGTTCAGCACGAGTACGCCGAGCAGCCGTTCATCGCTATGCTCTGCAAGCCGCACTCCGCCGAGTACAATCTCCAGTATATGGACTACGGCATGGAGGACGACACCATTCAGGCTTATGTCGAGCTGATGATGGACTGCAAAGATCAGACCACGCGCCGCAACGCTTTTGACCGTCTGTGGGACTATCTGATGGGAGGAGAATAATATGAAGCCTGTCTATATCATTTTCATCGACGACCCGCTGACTGTGCTACCCGGTATTGCTATCCATGACACCGCAGAGAACTTCTGCGCTGCTTCTACCGCTGAGGACGCACTCCGTTACCTGATGAAAGAGCCTGAGCGGTGCCGCTCTGCTCATTTCGATTGCGATACCAGCCACGCTCTCTCTTGGGATGCGATGGACGACATCGACGAGTTCCTTCGTCTCTGCATCGAAGGGCAGGACATCTCTGTTGAAACTTTCACCCGCATCTACAACACCATCATTTCGGAGGTCTGACATATGAAGCTGCTCGTTATCAATGGCAATGGCTATTCCATCTTTCCGCCTTCCGGTGCCTGGTTCTTCCTGTCTGAGCAGGGCTTCTTGACCGCACTTTCCCAGAGCGGCGCCCTTCACAAGATCACCACTGAGAAGCCCGACCTCGAGTACCTGTATTTTGACGAGCAGGAGCTGGACGAGAACACCGCCGCCGAGCTGGAGCGCATCTGGCGCATGGACGCCAATGGCGACTATATCACCGTATTCAAGAACATCTGGAGTGAATTGGAGGATAACGCATGATGCCTACTATCAGAGTCATTCGCGTTGACTATGAGGACGAGAGCCGGTATCATACCGACTTTCAGGACTTTAAGGTGTTTGGCACCGACGATTTCATCAAGTTCATCCTGTCGCATCGCAACTACGATTTCCATATCCGCGCGCTGAACGCCGAGTCTGAAACTGTGCCCGAGGCCGCGCTCGGCTGTGTCGATATTATCACAGCCTACAATAAGCCGCCTCAGGAAATCCTTATGTCGGCGTTCAACTACATCTGGGAAAATAAGGAGGTGCACGATGTCTAATCTGCACATCATGTGCGGCTTGCCGGCCAGCGGCAAGACCACATACATTTCAAAATGGGCCTTCACCGATGACCGTGTGGTTCATCGCGATGAAGTGCGCGCCATGCTTCGTAAGCGGCTCAATTCTGACTAGTACTTCCCCTGCTCTGCGGATGAGGAGTATGGTTATTTCCTCGACGCCTGCCGCTATGCGGCTATTGATGCTTCCGGCCGTGGCGTTGACCTCTGGATTGACCAGACCACCCTGTCCAGCGGCTCCGCGCACAAACTGTTGAAGGGCCTCAATACGCTTCAGCCGCTCTATACTACCTTCAACATGATTATTTTCGAGCAGGTATGCACGCCGCTCGCCGTTTGCCTTGAGCGCAATGCTAAGCGCACCGGCTTTGAGTGTGTGCCCGAGGACACCATGATCTCTATGGCGAAATCCTATCTGCTCGATATGACTGCCGTGCGACAAAAGGCATACACTCTCGATACGCGGCTCCCCATGATTATCTGCCGCCATACCATCAACGATATGTATTAAGGGGGTGATAGCATGACTGTATTTGTCAAGACAGAAGACGCAATCTACCCCTGCGAAGGCTATTTCTTCATCCGCATGACCAAGGTTGCGCCGAACAAGTGGGGCGTCTTTGCAACCCAGCTCGGCCTGCCGCAGCCTACTCTCCTGGTCGAATACGAAGATGACGAGGTATTCAGCGGCCACGAGAAGGCGGAAAAAGCTCTCGACCACCTCTTCAAGAACATCAAACACGAAGCCACCATTGACATCACAAAGGCCATCCTTTAAGGGTGGCCTTTTCTTGACATAAAAATATTTTTGTGATATAATAATTATAGAAAGTGAGAAAGGGGATAAGAATTATGACTTTGCGTGTTAAGGACGGCGAGAATACCCGCTACTTCATCGTGAGTTCTGTTGAGGCCCGCCACAAGAAGTACAGCTTCCATTGTCTTAACCAGATCTGCCACTATCATCAGGTCAGTGTCTTTGTGAACGGCGAGTGCCTGTGGGTTGAGAGCTGTGAGATTGGCGACATTAAGTCGCACGCTCGCATCATCGCGCTTCAGGACACCATTGTTGATGCGCTGGTCTCTCGCATGGAGGATACCTGCCTTCTGAACTGGCGGGACATTGTATGCGCCGCGAAGGAGGCGAATGAGTAATGTATATCCAAACATCGAAACATCATATCGAGCACATTAACTCGATGACCTATGATAAAGGTTCAGGGCTTTACATCAATGGCTCAAAAGTTGGTGTGCGGCCCGAGAAATCCAAGGACACCTTCGATTTTATCCTCGACGCCATATGCGAAGGCGCTACCCTTGTAGACATCACCAAACCGCTGGAAAGGAGCCGCCATGATTCTGAAAACCGTTGATGATGACCGCCAGACCTGCCTCATTGTCACTCGTATTGATCGCCGCAAAGACCTTTCTTGTTGCCATCACCCTTGGGCGGATGATGATGGAGGCGCCTCCTTCGTAGATTACTCCATCTGGGTCAACGGCGAGCAAGTCTGGACAGCCTCCGACATAGTTTACCCCAAGCCGGAGCGGAGCCAGGACTTCTGCGGCCTGTCCAAGATTATCTATGAGCTGCTCCTCGACAAGATGCCAACCAACGATGTTGTTGAGTTCAATGACATTTTGCGGCGCGCTCAGACCGAGCATGACCTTCGCATGAAAGGAGTGATTAAATGAGTATCTTTCTGACTTCGGATACCCACTTCAATAACGATAACATCATCAAGTATTGCGACCGACCTTTCCTTGATCACAAGGATATGAACGAGGCGCTCATCGCCAACTGGAACAGCGTCGTTAAGCCCGAGGACACTGTATATCATCTGGGCGACTTTATCATGGGCATGGCCGACAATACTGCTTCCATTCTTCATCGGCTCAACGGCTACATTCATCTGGTACGAGGCAATCACGATACGCTGCGCAAGCTCGCCATCTATGAGCAGTATCCTGAGAAGATTACTGTTCACGATGTCGCCTACCTGCCATACAAAGGACTGTACTTTGTGATGTGCCATTTCCCGCTGGAGAACGAGGCGTTCTACGACATGGCTGTGCGCGACAACTCTGAAGTGGTATTGTGCCACGGCCATGTGCATAACCATGAGCCATTCTACAATACACTCACTCATACTTTCAACCTTTCCGTGGATGTAACCAACTTCACTCCCGTGGCGCTGGACAACATTTACGAGATTGTCAAGGCGGATTTTATTAAGAAAGGAGTGTGGCGCAATGAAAGTAATGGCAGTATGTGATTTTATCCTTGCCGGCCTTTGGTTGATGAATTTCATCATTGGCTGTGTCAATGTGGCGAATGGCCAGCCCTTTGCTAACAACATCAGTATCGGCTGCGCGTATCTACTGGCGGTTCTGGCCTTCGTCAATCTTGGATTTGACAATCTGAAGGAGCGATAATATGAAAGCGGCAGAGCTTGAGCAATTCATAACTCAATTCTTCAATATTTGCCGCGAAGCCAAGAGCGACCTTGAGAGAGCGACAGAGGCAGAGCAATACCCAAACTCTGCCATTCAAGATCTGCTTCATGCCTTGGAGCTTGCACCAAAGCAATTAGATGCGGAGACTGTCAAATGGAAGCTCCACGAATTACGCGTGGACAGACGGGGCGCCAAGCAAGAACTTGAAGTTACCTCTCTCTGGGCCGACTGGTGCGACAAAAACAAAAAGTCACTCGACACTTTGCAGCAGGTGCTCGGACAGATGCGCAAGATACTGCGCCGCCAGCCCAATGATTTCTATGTATTCAAGACTGACATACTGGGAATTAAGGGCGAATACCTGCAAGCCGACCAAGAACCCGAATACATTCAAATGAAAATGGAGGGATTTTAATGAAGTTTACGGATTTCGACTTCAGTTTTACCAAGACTGACAATAACGCGACCCTGTACTTCGAAAACAGCCACAGCAATGATCTCTATCTCTATATGAACAGCGTCTCCAGCAAGTATATCGACCAGGCTCAGGCCAGCTGGGATGATATTATGCGGCGTATGCGCTATGCTCTGACCAAGGAGCCTGACGGCGTTGATGCGCAGCTGTCTATCGTCTATATGTTTGACGATAAGATGAAGATTGTCCTGACCCTGCGGCTCGCCGACGAGGTGTGCAACATCGAGTTCTGGGCGGAGGACGTTGAGAATTGCCTGGAGTAAGGAGGAAGTATGAGCGCAAACGGAATCGAAATCGAGCGTAAGTGGCTGGTCTCTGGCTTGCCCGAAGGCTACACGCCGCGCAAGCATCGTATCGTAGAGTCCTTCTACCTGTTCGCCAATGATGATGCCGAACTTCGTATCAGCCGCCGCGTCAAAGTGGTGAACGGCATGAACGGCCCCATCTATGGCACGCCCAAGTATAAGTGGACATTCAAGACGGGCAACGGTCTGAACCGTGTAGAGCTTGAAGGCTTCCTTACTCCTGAGGAGTATTGGGATCTCGTCGCACGCGCGCCTGCCGCCATCTATCATAAGGACTGGTATGAGTTCCCCATGAACGACGGCCTTACTCTCGAAGTCAACTGCGTTGACGATAAGTGGTGGTACGCCGAGGTCGAATTCCCCTCTGAGGAAGCAGCAGCTGCATGGGTGCCCATCGACTATCTGGCCAACTGCACCGAAGTAACCGGCGAGCCTGGCTACGCCATGAAGAACTATTACCGCAAACAATATATGAAGGAGGATATTTGATATGATTCTTCGCAACTTTTCCCTGGCGACTGTGCGCGTCGTGGGTGAATTGGATACTTTCAATCTGGTGCTGGGGGTTCGCGCTTCTGGCAAAGATTTCCGCTATAACTTCGAGGACTGTACCCTCTGTGATACCAACCTTGAGATGGGCGAGGTCAATACCGATCTGCCGTTGACCGACGAAGGTCTCGACACTCTGCAGGACTATCTCATGGATGTACTCGCCCATGAGGACCTCACCATTGGGTTGAACGGCGACATCGCTGTATTCTCTGACAACAGCGAGGATGGCGACTCCTGGGCGGCGATTCGTTTCGGATACATGACGGTCATGGAGGTATAATATGCTCATCGGCATCGCGGTTATTGGTATCGCGGTTTATGTGGGCGCACCCACATGGACTATCGTATTTGCTTCGCTGGGCATCGCCGCCAAAGTCCTCGGCAGCTTTATCAATTTGATTAGCGATTAACTTACCGCCCCTCTTTGAGGGGCGGTCTTTATTTGACACAAAAAAATTTTTATGATATAATATATATAGAAAATGAGAAAGGGGTAAGATGAATGACTGTTCTTGATACGCTCAGAAGTTACCGAGACAGATACCCTAATACCAGCATCGAGGTCAAAATATATCAGCCATCCATCAGAGAGATAGACCCCTGTCCTGATGATGTTTGCCGGTTTTGGGGCAACATCAACACGGCTCTCGACAGTAATCAGAATTATCTTTGGTATCCTGTCACAGGTGTCATGAAACGGTCTTTGGGCCGCGGCTCTCTTATGTATCTGACAATCCAGACTCAGCCGCTACCTGACTAAATAAAGAAAACCATTGACGCCTACCGTTGCAAGAAATACTATGACCTAAAGTGAGGGATGTATATGCAGGATGTAATGTTCCTTAGAAATAGAGTGAAAGAGCACGTTGCGCTCGTTGCCAATCATTATACCAACCATGCCGTCTTCTACTGCGGCCTGTATGGTTCTCAGAACTATGGCCTCAATACCGACGACAGCGATGTGGATACCAAGTGCATGGTGTTGCCGCCCTTCAGGGATGTTGTACTGGGCCGCAAGATGGTGTCCACTGACCTCGCCGATCCTTATGGCGCCCTTTGCAATGTGAAGGATGTGCGCGCCATGTTTGACAACTTCTTCAAGGGCAATGTCAACTTTGTTGAGGTTCTCTATACCGACTACTTCTCTGTCGGCGTCGACTATCTGGCCGAGGCCAAAGAGCTGCGCGATCATCGTGATATGGTGGCTAACCGTGACCCTTTGCGCCTTATGGAGATGGCTGCTGGTATGGCGCGGCAGAAGTATGTGGCCTTCAACAAACCCTTCGAGAGCAAGAAAGAAGTCCTTGCCAAGTACGGTTATGACCCCAAGCAGCTTCATCATCTTGGCCGGCTCGCATACTTTATGACCGACTACATGGCCGCCGGTGATTTCGGTTATGCTCTTCATCCCGACAAAGAAACTAATGAGCTTCTTATGTCTCTCAAGACCAATCCTCTGCCGTTGGAACACGCCGAGGAAAAGCGTGAGTTCTATATGTCTTATGTAGACAAAAAACTGGAGGATGCCAGATACTTTTGGGGCGACGAGTCTGAGCGCGAGCTTGCCGCCAAGCGCAGCGTTGAAGTGAGAGCCTTTCTGGATGACCTCGCATACCGCTTACTTTGCAAGGCCTACGACGTAGGTTGACACAAAAAAATTTTTGTGTTATAATATTTATACAATCAAAGGAGGAGATTCCAATGACTCAATCCTTGGATCAGGTTCTTCGCCAGATGCGCGCAAAGTACCCCCGGGCAACCTATGTGGTGGACGATGTTCCCGATGACAACCGCACTCTTTATGAGGGCGACATCAATGGCATCCTCTCCATCGACTATCTTCTGGACAACAAGGTTCTGGAGGTTGATGAATCCCAGGCGCCCGACCGCGTCTTTATCCGCATCGAGGAAGAGGCCATCGACTAAAGCCCGGGCGGGTGGCTTAATACCCGCCTCTATATGGGTCAGTATACCGTATCAGGAAGCGGCGCGGACTGTAAATCCGTTGGTTCACACCTCAGTAGGTTCGACTCCTACCTGGCCCACCATACAAAATGATGGATGTGATGCTATGGCTAAACGAATGAAACCACTTCCAGCAGGAACTAAATTTGCCAATGGATGGCGTATATTAGAGCATTGGAATTGCGCTACCAGTGTAGAGCATGGACTCGGCAGAAAGAACAGCCATTATCTCTGCATCAATGATGAATGTGGGGTTTTGTACGCTTTTGAGAATAGCAATGTTCGGCGTTGGCTGGATGGCTTAGTTCCTGTTTTACAAAAATGTAAGAACTGCAAAGGACCTAAATCCTGTTATTATTCTTCTCAAAATTACAAAACAATTTCTAAGGAAATCAATCGAGAAGGGTTGGCTATTGTATATGGGAAGGAATTTGGGGATTTAGTAATTGCAGGTCCAGATTATCCCAGCAAATTGTTTACTGACCATCAGCGTCATGTTCGTTGTTATTGTAAAAGATGTAAAGGGTATCATTTTATGCGACATGATGACCTTGAATTAGGTCGCCTTCCATGTGCATCAGAAGGGCGGTCGATGTTAAATGTCCCGAAAGAGTTTTCTGAAGAAACAATCTCACCATAAGGTGCGTCGGTCTAAGCATACTTTTGGTAAGGGCAATCTTTCCAATCGTTTGTTTGATTATTGGTGGGCACTGTATTGACGCACAGGCGCCGGTACTCGGCGCCTAATATAGCCTCGTCGCCAAGTTGGTAAGGCACAGGACTTTGACTCCTGCACTCGCTGGTTCGAGTCCAGCCGGGGCTGCCATTCCCCCGCGTCCAAAACAGGCTCCGGGACCGTATGCGAGAAAAGGCAAGTAGCGCGGCCGAGTGAACGCACGAGTAACGGTACAGTTTGACGGTTCAAATCCGCTACGTGGGGACTATAGGTAAAGATACCAAAGGCTGCATCGCTTAGATGTACGATGCGTAAGTCGGCGCCTTAAAGCCGAGTAGGGACTCTCGGTGTCTCCCCTACTATATATGGTTCCTTAGCTCAGTTGGTTAGAGCCGCCGGCTCATAACCGGAAGGTCGCGGGTTCGATTCCCCCAGGAACCACCATAAGCGGCTAACACCCGCGGATTATCACTTTTTACCACAGGAGGGATTATTATGTCTCAGAAAGTTTTTTAGAACCCTGAATATCTCAATCTAAGTTTCCCCAAAGGCGGAATTTGGATTGGGGCAGTAAAGCTGGATGATGACGGCTTTAAAACCTCGGATTATATTTCTGTAACACCTGCGATGTTTGGTTTTACAGACTTCCGCGGCAATCAATCTATGGGAGATATGCAAGCTCTTAAAGATTATTTGTTTGGTATTTCTATCAGACGATACGAAGATGATGGCCTTGCAGTAAATTATCCAGCAGTTTCAAAAAGAAGAGATAAATACCAGATAGATGGTGTAAGAAAAGTAGTTTTTGATTCTGAAAAAAATCCAGTTCATGTAGGTGATAAAGTATTTTACCTACAAGATTTGGAGCTTTATTTTGAAGATGAAGAGAGGCCTTTTACTTTACATTTCCCCAATTTTGTAAGAGGCTATACACTTACTCCTCTTCTGCTAAGCTATCTGAAATCTGATAAATAAAAGGAGTGTATGACAAATGACTAAGGCAGAGACTCGCTTCATCCACACTACTGGTCGCGACGGTATTCACAAGGTGATCGCCCTCGGACAGTATCATGGTGAGACAGTACGCGCAGTTGCCAAGTGCGCGCCCAACGATACTCCTTCTGTCGACGACGGCGAGACTCTCGCTGGTCTGCGGCTGGAGAAGAAGATCCTGAAGCGGCGCAAGGTTTTCGCTGAGGCCCAGCTCACCAAGAAGTACGATTACCTGGAGTTCCTGGCGGCTGAGATGGACAAGGCCCGTGCGGCAATTCAGCGCACCGAGGCCAACATCGACGAGATCGCGGCGGCTCAGGCGGCCAACGAGACTGACCTGGCCGGCCTGCTCGCTCGCCTGTAATCAATGACTCCTCCCCTCACTTGACACAAAAAAATTTTTGTAGTATAATATATATAGAAAGTGAGGGATGAGTTATGAGAAATCCAAATCGTATTCCCAATCTGACCGCGTTATTCCAGACTTACTGGATGACCGTCGGCACTGACCTCCGGTTCGGGCAAGTGCTTGAGCTAATGGCTCAGGATTACGCCGAGTGTCACGATTGTGAAAAGCCCAGCGATTTCTTCTATATCGAGGACGAGCGTTGGGGAACCGCATTGGTTTATGGATTGAATAAGAGAGGAGTGGTGGTAGATGATTAAGTGTTCCGCTGTAAAGTTCGTGCCATTCGGCACTGACTATCCCATCATTGTGGCTGGCCCGCGGCATCCTGATTGTTATGAAACAATTCAGGAGCACTTCGGCCACTCCTTCTTCCAGTCCCCCGATGTGGTTGAGGGTTTCCTCGACGAAATGGACAGGTTCCTTGACCGCTACGACGCCAAGTATGAGGCTTTGAGATGCGGTCAACTCACCCATGACACTTCCGACCGTGCCCTCTACTCTGAGGATATTTGGCCGGAGGAGTAACCGTAGACGACAGTGCGGGTAAAACCCTGTCGGTCGCGCGTGTACGTGAGCGCAGCGCGCCACATAAATACTGAGCGTTCCTTTCCGTGGCCGTCGGAAACAAATTACGGCCATTCTATGACTCATTAGCTCAGCTGGTAGAGCACCGCCCTTTTAAGGCGGGTTGCCGGGGTTCGAACCCCCGATGAGTCACCATTGGTTGGATGCGATTGAATGAGTAGGAGTGCCTGTGCACGAGGCCCCCAAAGTCAAGCTCGCATGACCGCGGCTCTTGTCGGTATCAGCATCGTTGTAACCGTCTGACTTGTGCCCTCGTTATCGCTTTGTAAGGCCGGTGGAAAGGAACCGAACAGTTCGTAAAGCGACCCTTGGATTTGAGCTTAGTTCCATTTGGGATAAGAATGCTGGAACTTGCACGACGCGTTGGGGCTTGGTAGTGCCTCCAAGATTACAAAGACGGGAAACTACCACATATCCGGTTGTAGCGTAATTGGCTAACGCACCTGCCTTCCAAGCAGGGGACTGCGGGTTCAAGTCCCGTCAGCCGGTCCATCAATCTTTTGATAAAAAGGAGAATGTAAATGAAATTTGGTAAGCGTGTTGCGGCACTGGCTTGCGCCGGAGTTCTGTGTCTGTCCCTTACGGCGTGCGGCGAAATGAATGGCCAAGACCAGGAAATCCATAATACCTATGAGGCTGGCAATACGCTGATGAAGAACCAGCCGACTCCGACGGATTTGGAGTATTCTCTTGAGAGATACAACCTTATCCGGCGAGCCTACTGGGTAAACGGCCAGCGTGAGAAGGCAATGAACCTACCCTGCGAGGTCAACAAACCCCTGGCTTACATCGTCCTCTTTACCGAGAGCGGTTCTGTTGTTGGGCGCTTCACAGTTGACGGCAAGATTTCTTCCCTCAACTCTTTCCTGTCGCCGGACAGCGAGAACTATGAGTCTCCCAACTACACCAATGAGTGGCTTCCCGATGTGGACGGCTCCTTTGGCGAGAACGACGGCGGCATTTTCTTCTTTACCACGGACGGCAAATACATGGAGTGGAATGCGACCTACCTGTATTCTGACATTCCCTTCGAGATCACTACGCCGACCCTTGTGATTGGTGGTGAGGGAAATGAGTAAAATCGGAACTACCATCACTGCCATCGTCATCGTATTGGTTGTCGGCGCCGGTATCTTTTTCGGCGTGACTCCCGGCGGCCGAGCTGTTTGGAACTCTTGGTTCCACGCAGTTCAAGAAGTCGATGATCGCACGAACTATAACACCATCAAGAAGGTCGAGGATACCTGCCGCGCTATGATTGCTACCTACGAGGCCGACCGGCTGATGTATGAGCAGTACAAAGACTCTGATGACGAAGAGGAGCAGGACTGGGCGGCTCAGGCTAAGATGCGCGCCAACCGCACGGCGTCCACCTATAATAACTACATCCTCGAAAACGAGTATGTATGGCGGGACAATGTGCCGAACGACATCTATATGGAACTTCCGTATTTGACTTAAAAAAATTTTTGTGGTATAATATATATACAAGGTGAGAGGAGAGCACCTCTCCTCTCCCTAATATCCGGTAGTAGCTCAACTGGTAGAGCACCTGCTTGCCATGCAGGAGGTTGCGGGTTCGGGTCCCGTCTATCGGTCCAGCAGGTTAGGGAAAGTCCGCGCCCGACACCTGGCAATTAAAGACGGGCTGGGAGAGAGTAACAGCTCCGGGTGGCTTCGTGAACAGCCAAGGTATATTCCAGATACCTCGTAGCCTGAAAAATCTGGCGGGTCGATAGTACGAAAAGCCCCGATATGTTCTCCGTTGAGTCGTGACATATGGAGACGGCACAATCCTTGCCGAGAGGGTGGCTCCGTGGATATTATATGCAGGAGTAGCTCAGTTGGTTAGAGCACTCGCCTGATAAGCGAGAGGTCAGCAGTTCAAGTCTGCTCTTCTGCACCAACCGGTTTACTGCCGCGCGTTGAACTCTGGCCAGTTTTTACGGCACTCTAAGGAGGCTCATCGTGTTGAAGCGCAAGTGATACGGTTTACAAAAATTCTTCGTGGGACAAATAAACAAAGACCACGGAGGCCCCGCCCTCTTAGGGTGCTCTGCCATTCGAGCTATAAGTAGGGAACAAAAGGCTTGCCAGGTTCGCCCGACAGTGGGAATGGCTCCAAAGTAACCTGGCCAAGGGGGCGGGACGCCGCCCCAGATACAGGGGATTGATGTAACGGTAGCATGACTGTCTCCAAAACAGTTCGTAAGTGTTCGAATCGCTTATCCCCTGCCATAAAAGGAGGACCCAAGATGGACTTCTATACTTCATACTTCTATCAAATCCGCAATTTCACACCAAATATGATACCACTGTCAACTGCGTGCGGCGATCCCGCATGGTATCATGCAGGTCGCGACAAGAACTTTGTGTACTTTGATAATAACAAAGTATGCAATGGGTTGCGCGCTGAGATGCTGCATCCAGATAAGTCTTGTGCCAATCTTTGTTGCGGCGGTTTCGCTTGTCCTTACACACCCGATACCTGCAACTTCCTTGACGCATATCGGCGTCAGCTTGAAAAGGTTGACTTCATGGATTTCATTGGTCGATGCGCTCGTATCAAAGACCAAGTCCGTGAGTGCAATCATTTTGAAGGCTCGCCTATCATCGTATTGATGGTTCATGAAGCGCCGCAAAATCCGTGTTCTGAGCGTATTGTCCTTCAAGAGTGGATGTGGCGGCACGGAATGTCTTGTCCCGAATTGCCCTATCAAGGGAAACAGTTTAGGGGGTTTTTCCGATGAAGATTTATTTGACGCCTGCTGAGAGAGATATTCTTGAGCACGCCAGAATTTTGAAAGACCTCTACTACCCAAAGGGTAACCCCTGTATGGTGAAGTGTAATGAGTACGACAGGCAAGTCTGTTGCGGTTATTGCGCTGAAGCGAAACGCTACCAAGAAGAAATTGTCCAGCCTATCACCAAAGCAGGACTCTATGATGTATGGCGCGAGATCCAGGAGATGCTGAATTTACAAGACGAAATCCGCAATAAGCAGAAACTCCTTGACAAAAAGGAAAAAGAGTTCGGCGAAAAATATGCGGATGCACAGAGGTTTCTAAGTTTTCGCATGGGCTTGTAAGTTCAGGTTGACTTAAAAAAATTTTTGTGGTATAATATTTATAGAAAATGAGGGTGGCGTTAGAGGTCGATAAGACAAACTACGCCTTAATGCGCTCGGAGTTGCGTGTCGAGCCGCCCCATTCAATATCGCAGAGTAGAGAAGTGGCCTATCTCGCGACCCTCATAAGGTCGAAACCGTGGGTTCGAATCCCACCTCTGCACCCAAATGGAGAGGGTTTCGGCTTGCACTCCATTCAAAAAAAAGCAAGCGCGGTTGCATCGCCCACGGAGATGAAACGGCACGGGCACTCCGGTCTGCTGTAAAGCGTAAATCAAAAGCCCAGCCCTGTATATCTCGATGGTGTAATTGGTTAGTCACGGCGCTCTCATAAGGCGCAAGTCGGGGTTCGAGTCCCTGTCGAGATACCATCATCCCAAATAAGAAAGGAGGCATGAAAATGCTGTTGTACTTCGAGCTTCCTTGGAACCACCAAGACATTGATGATTTCATCTTTGGCGATGAAGAGCCTATCGTCAGTCAGAAGTAATCTGACAATACCCAAGCGGCGGACAATCCGCCCCAAGTGTATAATGCGGCTCCGAAAGAAACGGTTCCAAGCCCGTGAAAACGCAGAGGATACACACCTACCCACCCATTAGTGAAAGGAGTTCACATGAGTAAGCGTAAGACTCTCCAGATTGGAGATGTTGTCCGTCATCAGAAGTATGGCATGGGGCGCATCCATCAGATTGACCCCAATGACCGCGAGTTCTTCTTCGACATCCACTTTGACATTGATGGCGGCGACGGAACCCTTATCTGGATGGATAAGATTCGCGCCCTGCGCCAGTGCAAGCTGGTTCATCGGCCGGAGACGCCGCCTGCCGTTGTGCGGCTGGATAATGGCATTATCCGAGAGTTCGTAGGATAAACCTTTGCGGAGAGGTTTAAGCCGGGGGTTTCTCTTAAATATAAACTCCGGCAATATCCGGGTGTAGCTCAGCTGATAGAGCGCGTGGTTTGGGACCACGATGCCGTGGGTTTGAGTCCCGCCACTCGGACCATATCTGGATGTAGCTCAGTTTGGTAGAGCGCTACCTTGGGGTGGTAGAGGCCGCTGGTTCAAGTCCAGTCATTCAGACCAACCCTTTTGCATGAAACAAAAGGTACATTTTGCGGCTTGGCAGAGCCTAAAAAAATGGGGAGATAGACGACTGCCATCGTCCCTCTCCTGTGGATATTGGCGTGTAGCTCAATCGGTAGTTAGCACTCGGCTGTTAACCGAGGGGTTGTGGGTTCGAGTCCCACCATGCCAGCCAAACTCGTCGACTGCGAGTATAAATAAAAGCCTGGGGACATTGTCGTCCCCCTCATGGGATTGTAGCTCAGTTGGGAGAGCACCTGCCTTGCAAGCAGGGGGTCGTCGGTTCAAGTCCGATCAGTTCCACCATAAATAATCTTTAAGGAGGTAATCGCATGGCAGACTTTAATACATCGTCCCTTATGACGCTGGATGAAGCAATCAAGCACGCTGAAGAGCGAGCTTCCTTGTCATGCGATGAATGCGCCGAACAGCACCGACAGTTGGCCGAGTGGCTTAAAGAGTTGAAGCAATATCGAGAGTATTTCAAACCATTGGAAACTCCCAATGGAAACCTTTTCGGTATTGACTTAAACAGAGTCCCTGAGTCGTGTCGTGGTTGTCCTCAGCATCCATCCAATGGCGGCTCAGGGATTTGCTTTTGTATCCTTGGCCAGCCAATCATTACATAAGGCGAGGTTGACCCCAGTAGGTGCGGGGAGCAGTCTTGAAAACTGTCGGTCGTGATGAGCGGCCTGTGGGTTCGAGTCCCTCCCTCGCCGCCATGCTCCTTTGGCGCAACTGGCAGACGCGGCAGATTTAGGTTCTGTAAGTTAAGGGTTCGAGTCCCTTAGGGAGCACCACAGGGGCGGTGCAACGTTACTGCGCCTTAATGAGTGTCTGATGGGATGACGCCACCTCTCCAATAGCATAGGAAGTTCCTTTGCGACTCGCCATAGGGTTCTTACTTCCCGCTATTTGACACAAAAAAATTTTTGTGGTATAATTATTATAGAAAATGAGAGAGGGGATAAGACCTGTGAAACACATTATTGAGAGTTGAGCGTCAGGTTGACACAAAAAAATTTTTGTGTTATAATAATTACAGAAAGTAGGAAATGGCGGATTAGCTCAGCTGGTTAGAGCGCGTGCCTTACAAGCATGAGGTCGCTGGTTCGATCCCAGCATTCGTCACCAGTGCCAATCTACATGGGCATCCTTTTTCTGAACGCGCGCAGAAGGGTGAGGCACTTGCCCAAAGGCGAAAGTAGACTAAGCCTTTTATAATGTACCTGGTGGAAGCGGCAGCCAGGCCAAAGAACGAGTCGCTCAGCAAGTCCGACCGACTATAAGGCGATGCCCCCGCTGCGGGGTCGGGAAATACGCAGGTTCACAAAAGAGAACAGCTCCGAAGGTTTGGTGTGCCGATGCGCGTTCTCTCTGGGTAAGGCCAGTTCAAAGAGCACCACAAATCAGCACCACGGCAAACACGGGTCGTCAGAATGGAATGCCCCTACGATTGCCGGCGCCCTCAGCACATGGGCGTAAAAAATCTGACATACAGCGCATACAGTTACCGCGGATAAAGCTGAGTGCGCGGCCCCACAATCAGGGGTGATAGAAAGCGGCGGTTTCCTTTGAGAGTCGGTTTCCGTAAAAACCTGACTTTGTGCACCGGCGGCCAAAGATGCTGGGTTCGAATCCCGCCTGGCCCCAGTTGGGGCCGGTAGTTTAAGTGGTTAGAACAGTGGTTGCCATTTATATGCTGGTGTAGCTCCAATTGGTAGAGCAGGTGCCTTGTAATCATCTGGTTGCAGGTTCGAGTCCTGTCACCAGCTCCATCCCGAAAGGGAACCACCTCCATTCATTTTTTTGAAAACTGCACTTTCAAGTCCCCGCCGAAAGGCGGGCGCCCTCCAACAAGCCGTGGGTTCGCGTCCCGAGGGTGAACACAATTTCCCATAACCAATACGGAGAGATTGTGACCGAAGCGGCCAGACAATTAAGGGTAAGGTTATTGGTGTTACCTGCCTAACTTCCTCGTGCAGGGCGACGTGATTGATAAGCCTGCAATGTCCCGCTATTATTTGCAAAGGAAAAGTTCGGAATAGAAAATCGTTGGACGCGGTAAACGATAGGTGCGGGAGCCGACCCCGAATGGAAGTGTTGTCGATTTATATGGTGCCATAGTGGAACTGGTCTAACACGCCAGCCTCTCAAGCTGGAGATTCGGGGTTCAAGTCCCCGTGGCATCACCATTGTCGCATAAGTAGTTCCTTTTTTGAAATTGTATTTTGGAACAAGTTTTTACTACTCGCGACTTTTAATTGCAAATGAAGTTCCTTTTAACTTCTAGGGTAGCTCAATAGGTTAGAGCGTCGGTGTCTAAAGCCGAAGGTTGTGGGTTCGAATCCCTCCCCCAGAGCCATTACTTCTCGCAATCATTGGCATAAGCAGTTCCTTTTTAATAGATTGGTTATCTTGATTACTGCTCGCCAACATCGCATAGTCGCCAAGTCTGGTTAAGGCACAGGTCTGCAAAACCTGGATCCCCAGTTCGAATCTGGGCTATGCGTCCATTAACTCTAATATGAAGGGAGGCTGATAGAAATGGTACTGGACATCAATATCAAGTCCGCTGAGGACGCCGAGAAGTTAAGTGCTGTGGCCTGTAAGACCCCAGATGTTCTGTGGGCGCACTCCACTGATGGCATGATTATGGTGGATTGCCGTTCCTTACTTGGTCTTTTCACTCTTATTGGAAAGCCCTGTCATTTGGTGGCCGAGGACACTACTTCTCCTAAGACATTGACTAAGGTGGCAAGGAGAGCTGGCGTAGCGATTAACTAACTACGCCGCAGTAGCTCAATGGAGGAGCCACGGTCTTCTAAACCGTTGGATGTGGGTTCGAGTCCCATCTGCGGTTCCAACAAAGCCAGGGGATGCTTTAAATCCCCATATATGCCTCGATAGCTCAGGAGGTAGAGCGAGGGACTGAAAATCCCTGCGTCGGTGGTTCGACTCCACCTTGAGGCACCAGCGAGGCCGACCCCGCGGCCGAGGACGAGAAAGTTCAAAGTGGCTCGAGACACACTGGGTTTGCATGGCCTGCGGGTTGGAGCCATGACTATTTTCTGAAAGCGCGGCCGGCAAGTAGGAAAATATCCCGCACTCTATGTTTCCGTAGCTCAATTTGGCAGAGCAAGTGACTCTTAATCACGAGGTTCAGGGTTCAAGTCCCTGCGGAAGCACCAGCCCGACGGGGCATTATAGACGCGGCAAAAGGAGTAAATCCTAACCTGCTAAGTATTGTGGCCACTTTACTGCGCAGTCCGTATGCACTCTGGCACATGAGTGGAGTCGGATAGGGTTGGATAGGGAAGCCGGAGATTGTACCGCCAGTCAAAGGCCAAAGCGAAGAGCGATACCCGATATAAAAATCTATTGCTATATGTTGTGAGTAGCTTAATGGTAGAGCACCTCGTTGTGGCCGAGGGCGGTGTGGGTTCGAATCCCATCTTACAACCCATAAAGGCGCCAAGAGCCTTAAGGCCAAGTTGAAGCGGCTTTGTATAGCGCTGTGCAAAGAAATCGGCTGGCTTGGAGATACAATCTGGAGTGGCGAAAAGGGCCCGGGGATGGAGGCTAATGACCTCGTTAAAAATTAGGTTAGCACCGTATGGAGTGGTGTGATAATTGGTAGTCGGCATGATTGGAAATCATGTGCTCTGAAATACGGGTTGCAGGTTCAAGTCCTGTCCACTCCGCCATCGCCGGTGAAGTCTGGAGACCGATGAGTTTCAAGTTAAGGACAGAGGCGGATGCGTTGCGCTGAGAACGCAATATAAGTACTCAGGTAATACTGCTGATCCAAAATGCAGTGGGGGCGACGCTGCTAACAGTCGCTACTATGTCCCGGTAGCTTAGTCGGAGAAAGCGTATGGCTACGAACCATAAGAACGGGGGTTCGAGTCCCTCTCGGGATACCATTCTGGAAGGAGAATTAGTATGAACTTCTACAAAGTTACTGTTAAGTGCTATGATGCACAGCACGCATACTTCTATCATCACTGCATTCTCGCCGCACATACTCGATATGAAGCCATGTGCCACTTTATGGCAGCAATGGCCCTCCCCAATCCGCCCTTTGTCTTAGGTGATGGCGAGTACATCGACGATATGTCTGCAAGAGAGTGCGAGGAGCTTGACTCTCAGGTTATCTTTTGCAGCGATGGCTCTATCAGCATCGAGGTATTGCCATGAATTTGTTTGAAGTAACTGCTGTTCTCCGTTCAGAAATCATGTTCCAAGGCGGTCTGGGTAATCACCTAATGCAGCCAAGCGGCTCTTTCGCCTCTTGCCCAATCACTTACATTACCCAAGCCGATTCCGCAGACGCCGCTCTCTCAAAAGTGTGGCGGCACATCACGCAAGACCCCAATCAAGTAGTCATGTCAATCAGTGTCATTCCTCTTTCAAACGCTTACTTTCTTCCGTAATTTGACATAAAAAAATTTTTATGATATAATTATTATAGAAAGTGAGGGATGAAAGATGATTAGAGATGGCCTTTGTTACCGCCTGGCAACTGAGATGTACATCAATGATTGCTCTTTGGCGCAAGCGTGTTTTACCTACGGTATCGAAACCGATTATCTTTCCGACGCCGAAATCTATCACATCTATGACCTTGTGGAGGATTTCGAGTGGGATTGGCCGTAAATACCGGATTAGTCTAATGGCAAAACACTCGGCTCTGACCCGAGATTTGTTGGTTCGAGTCCAGCATCCGGTGCCATGAGAGATTGGCGTTCAAGGCGTGGTAGCCGAGGCAAACAGTTTGGGCATCCTGGTTTCGACTGGGTATGTACCGGAACCTGAAAAGGTTCTACCGTGCTGACTACGGGGAATGGAGTTCCGGCCGAGTCAATCTCTCTTTCATATGCAGTCGTGGCGCAATTTGGCAGACGCGCTGTCTTCAGGTGGCAGATGTTGTGGGTTCGAGTCCCACCGACTGTACCAGGTCGTATTAAATGACCTCCTTAGTTTGGTGTTAGGTTCTCGCAGGAAACCTAAATCCTGCGAGTTATATGCGGGTGTGTATGCAGTTGGTAGACATAGCGGTCTCAAAAGCCGCCGCCTTAAATGGCTCGTAGGGTTCGAATCCCTCTGCCCGCACCAAAGGGTACCGTTATCCTTGCGGAGAACCCGCTAAACGGCGGCAGGGATGTCGTTAGTAAGGGGACTGGATTTTTAAGACCTACTGGCTCCACAGTGGAAATGGCAAGTTAGTCAGTCTTAAATGAGGAAACTGGAGAAACTCTACCTTACAATCCATTATATGCACGAGTGCTGGAATCGGCAGACAGGCAAGCTTGAGGTGCTTGTGTTCTTCGGAGCGTGCGGGTTCAAGTCCCGCCTTGTGCACCAACTGGCCATTGTGCCCGCGCCCATGCGTTAGTTGGGTGTTTGTTAAGGCAACTACACTAAATAAGTAGCCTACGGTGGTTTCCGGCCGCTTCCATCGCACATAAATAAAGCGGTTTTTATATGGTGCCGTAGTTCAGAAGAGTAGAACGCCAGCCTGTCACGCTGGAGGTCGTGGGTTCAAGTCCCATCGGCATCGCCAGAGTGGTTTCCGGTTCCACACTTATTGCTGGGGAATAACACTTCCAACCACAACCCTCGGGGAGTGCCCAAAGCGTAAGAAAAAGACGGTAGGGTTCATTCCCAATTCCAGTATCCCTGTAAGTGAAAGGACTCGCGACCGAGTAGCAAATGGAATTGGTGTCAAATCGGTCTGGCCAGAGCAATCCGGCGCGTAAGTCCGGAGGGGAGTGTTTCCGTGGCTCCCCACATATATGGTCCCGCGGTCGAATTGGCTTAGACGCCGGCCTTTCACGCCGGAAGTTGGTGGGTTCGAATCCCCCCGGGATCACCAGTAACTATAAGCCAACGGAGAAAAGGAGAAGTATGAATACAGGAGTAGAAATTGTCAATGCCCTCTTTGAGCATTTGGGCATGGCAGTCTCTGTAACAGCAGAGACAATCTCGGAATGGTGGCCAATCTTGGTTTCCAAATGGGCGGCCCTTGAAATCGGCACTTCGTGTGTCTGGTTAGTGCCCGGTCTGGTATTGGTTATCGGTGCCATTATCGCTTTGGCGAAGATGGCTTATGCTTATAGCCATTATCAAGACTCCAAGTTGGATTATGATGAGATTGGGTGTATCAGTTTTGTCGCTCTTTGCGCAATGGCTATCGGCCTTGTTCTCGTCATCTGCCAGGCGTTGGACATTATTACCGCGATTACTTTCCCCGAAAAGCTCATCTTCGATTATGTAACCACTATGTTGGATTAAAAGGAGGACATTCAATATGAACAAGAAGAACACCAATTTCGCTCAGAAGCTGGCCACCACCCACGGCACCTTCAATTCCTTTTCTGCGCTGGCCGACGCGCTTGGCGTAAAGGCGCCCGAGAAGCGTGAGCCTCGCCCCGTCAAGTGCAAGGTCTGCGGCGGTGAGATGACCCGTGCCGGCAACTCCAATGTGTGGGTTTGCAACAACGAGGTCGAGAAGAAGGTTACCCGCAATGGCGAGGAAGTCACCGAGAAGCGCACTTGCGGTAACTACACCATCCGCAAAAACATCGCCTAAAGCGGCGTTTGCCCACCCGAAAGGGTGGGCTTTTCTTTTTGACATAAAAAAATTTTTATGGTATAATATATATAGAAAATGAGAAAAGGAGATTGAGCATGAAACTCTCGGAGTTGAAGGAGATTATGGATATGCTTAACCCCAACTGCGAGGTTGTGGTGCTTAAGCCCAATACCCCAAGCAATAAAATCCCGATGGGATTTCACATTGAACCGGACAAAAAGGAGGACTCTAATAATGAAAGCACTGATCCTGGTTGATGTTCAGAACGATTTCGTGACTGGGCCGCTGGGCAGTAAGGAAGCCCAGGCCGCTATCCCCAATATCAAGAAGCTGATTAAGGACATGACCGACGAGGACGGCGATACCCTCATCATCGCCACTCAGGACACCCACTACGAGAGAAACTATCCTGATACCCTGGAGGGCAAGAAACTGCCTGTCTTCCATTGCGGTTACAATACCCGCGGCTGGGAGATTGTCAAAGAGGTCGCCGACATGATTGAGCCGACCACTCACTGCACGATCTTCAAGAATACCTTTGGTACGGAGGACATCGGCGATATGGTTCTGGATCATATCTATCCCAATCCTCTGGAGGAAATTCACATCTGCGGCTTCTGCACTGAGATTTGCGTCGCGGCCAATGCCGTTATCCTGCGTGCTCAGTTCCCCAATACCCCTATCTATATCCATGCAGATGCCTGCGCCGGCGTGACTCCTGAGTCCCATAACGCCGCTTTGACCGTATTCGCCGCTCAGCAGATGGAGGTAGTCAGATGATTTATGTTGAAGGCTTTGAAGTAAACTTTGGTTGGTTTCCCGACGGCACTCCCGCGCTGACCGACCTCGGCCCCTTCTTTGACATCCTCGACGAGATGGAGCGCACCTTTGATGCCAACGGCAATAAGACTTGGTACTTTACCGAAACCCTCTCTATTGCCTGGATCTTCGGCAACTACTCCGAGATGCCGATTATTGATATGCTCACTCGGCATATCAAAGACCTTGGCTATAAGGTTGAGCTGACTATGCCCTATATCCCCAATGCGCGGATGGACAGAAAGAAGAACCGCATTACCGAGGTCTTCACTCTGAAATACTTCGCCGAGTGGCTCAACTCCCTCGGCTTTGAAAGAGTCATTGTGCTCGACCCGCACTCTCCCGCTTCCTATATGATTGACCGCATGGAGACTATGGATGTTCGGTCTTTCCATCAGCGGGTCATTGATGAAGTCAAGCCCGACTACATCGTATTCCCTGACAAGGGCGCTCAGGAGAGATATGTCAACTCCATCCCTGGCTACAAGTTCTTCTATGGCCAGAAGGTTCGTAACTGGAAAACCGGCAAGATTGAGGGCCTCGACATTATCAATCCTGCCTGCGTACCGGCCAGCGAATACAAGGGGAAGAGAGTTCTTGTCATTGATGACATCTGCTCTCGCGGCGGAACCTTCACCTATACCGCCCTTGAGTTGGAGAAGATGGGTTTTGGTGAGCTGGTTCTTGCCATCACTCATTGTGAACCAACCATCGAGCTTGGCGATGTGTTCAAGCATTATGCCAAGGTTTATACCACTGACTCTATGCACTATGCGCTTCAGACCAAGAAGGGCGACGCCGCCAAGAAAATTCGCGTTATTCCTTATAACGCTCAGTATCCTTATGGCGGCAAGATGACCATTGATGAAATGAGAGATACCTGTAACCTGCCTGCAAAAGAAGAGAGGGGTTGTGCTGAATGAAAAACTTTTTCGCTATGTTCGCCGCTGACTACTATAAGATCGGTCACGCAATCAAGATGCAGCCGCAGGGCGCCGAGATGGTGTATTCCACATGGACGGCACGCTCTAATAAGCACCATCCCGGCTGTGATCGCACCGTAGTCTTCGGCTATCAATACACCATCTCCGAGCTGAAAGAGTTTTGGGATGAGAACTTCTTCAGTGTACCTGTCCATGATTTGGAGAGACAGTGGGAAGCCGTTATCGGCAAGACTTTCGATGAAACCTACTGTGATTTCTCCAAGTTCTATGAGCTGCATGAGCTGGGCTATCTGCCCATCGCCATCTACGGCGTTCCCGAAGGCACCCTGCTTCCCATCGGTATTCCTGACCATGTAATCTTCAATACCCATCCCAATTTCGCATGGCTCCCTCAGTTCATCGAAGACCAGTGGAGCGCCAATAACTGGCTCCCCAGCACCAGCGCCACGACTGCGTATTATCGCCGTAAACTGCTGGCGCCCTATGTCAAGGCTACTCATGGCGATATGGCGGCGCTTGACCATATGTGCGGTGACTTCTCTCTGCGCGGCCATACCTCTCTTCAGGCCGGCTATATCTCTGGTGCCGCCCACGCTCTATCTTTTGACAGAACCGCGACCATTGGTTCCAATCTCCTGCTCCGCGACTACTACAACGCTACTATGAATATGCCGCCCATGCGTGGCACTCCTTCTCTGGAGCATAGTGTCGTTGAACAGGGCGTCGCCGATTATAAGCAGCGTATTGCCGCAGGCCAGCTGACTTGTGAAGAGCGCTTTTTGTTCAAGGAGGCAGCATTTGATAATTGGGACATTAACCTTATCGCTGAAATGCTATTTCTGTATCATCTGTTGACCGAGGTTCAGCCGACCGGTGTTATGACCTATGTGTCTGATACCTACGACTACTGGGGCGTTGTTTCCAAGGTGCTTCCTCTTCTGAAGAATGTAATCCTTGAGCGCGATGGCGTGCTTTCTGTCCGCCCCGACAGTGGCAATCCCGTAAAGATTATCTGTGGCGATCCCAACGCCGAGCCTGGTTCTCCCGAGTTCATGGGTACTTTGGGTATGCTGTGGGATACCTTCGGCGGTACGATGAACGACAAGAGCTGTCGTGTCCTTGACCCCCATGTCCGTATGATTTACGGCGACGCCATCACCCCCGAGATTACCGAGGAAGTTGGTAAGTGGTGCCTAAAGTTCGCATATGACATTACCAATATTTCCTTCGGTATCGGCGCCTATACCTACCAGTATGTGACCCGCGATACTCGTGGCTATGCTATCAAAGCCACCGATTGCATTATCAATCATGAGGAGTTCCCCATCTACAAAATGCCCAAGACCGATCCTGGCAAGAAATCTCCTCGTGGCGCCGTGGCAATCTTCTATGACCAGGACGACAAGGATTATCGCCTGGTCGATGGACTAACTCTCGAACAGTCCCTGGCCGCAAACGGTAACATCATGGTCAAGAAATTTGAGAACGGCGATATGCTCAATATCGAAAGCTTTGAGCAGATCCGCGCCAGACTTCGGACTGAAGAGAAGATTGACAAGGGGCGTGACGACAAATGGTGAGAGACCCATATATGGACCAAGAACGCGCCCTTGGTCGTCTAATCATAGAGTATGAGAAGCATGGTCAACTCATTGTCGCTTTTGACTTTGATGATACCGTGTTCAATACTCACGAACGTCCTGGCTGGGAATACAATCAGGTCATAGAGCTGCTCCGTAAGGTGCAGCCCTATGCCCATATAATCTGCTGGTCGGCATCTGTGCCAGAGCGTTATGAGAGTATGTGGCAATACTTCAGGGAGAACAATATCCCGTGCCAAGCAATCAATGAGGACGCCCCTTGGGTTGTTCCACATGGCAGAAAGATTTATGCAAACATCTATCTCGATGACCGAGCTGGTCTTGAGTCAGCATATAACCTCCTTAGTCTTTTCGTTGAGACGATGGAGAATTATAAGAATGGAGGAGTATAATGGCTTTTAATGCAGCTGTTGAAGCGGATAGAGTTGTTCAGTTTATCCGCGATTATATGGAAAAGAATGGCCCTGATGCCCCTATTATCGTGGGGCTTTCGGGTGGCAAGGATAGCGCGGCAGTCGCCGCAGCCAGCGTCGCTGCGGTCGGCAGCAACCGCGTTCTGGGCGTAATGCTTCCGTCGGGAATCCAGAAGGATTCTGCTGACGCTGAGGGCTGCGCTCGTTTCCTCAAAATCAAGCGGGTGTTCTATAACATCGGGCCGCTTGTGAAAATCAGCTATGATACTCTGAAGGAGACGGGGTATAGAGATTTCCGAACAATCAACAAAGTTGTCGGCTACAATCACCCCTCTCGTCTGCGTACCGCAATCCTTTACATGATTGCCAACCAGGTCGGCGGTCGTGTGGCAAATACCAGCAATCTGTCTGAAACCTATGTCGGCTATGATACCAAGTGGGGTGATCAGTGCGGAGACTTCTCTCCTTTCTTCAACTATACCGCTTCCGAGATTATCCAGATTGGCATTGCTCTCGGTATGCCCGAAAGGGCCATGAAGAAGCCCCCTGCCGATGGAATGTGCGGCCAGACTGATGAAGATCGCTGGGGCTTTACCTATGCTGATCTCGACAGCTATCTGCGTGGTGGCGAGTTGAATGATGACATGGTGGAGAAGATTGAGCGTATGCATCGCCGTGCGGCGCATAAGTACAATATTACTCTCCCCTGCACTTCATATTACCCCGAGGGGAGCAAAAACATCTATCAATTCCCCGCCCTACCCTCTTGGTTGAAGGCTCAGGAAGAGGCCGCTAAGCCCAAGCCCAAGACCACTCCTGAGGAGATGGAGGCAGTCAAAAACGCGCCTATTGGCTACATCTACGATGCCGAACATGATCGGTATGTAAAAGCCGATAGTTGACACAAAAAAATTTTTATGATATAATATATATACAAGGTGAGAGATGAGTACCCAGAACCTCTGAGCATTGGGAGACCCCACTATCGCGTAATGTGGGCATGAAGCCGAAGAGGCATCTCTCACCATCATATGGAGTAGTAAGCCTAATTGGTAAGGCAACGGTTTGCTAAACCGTGAGTAGTCGGCAACGGCGTGCTGGTTCAAGTCCAGTCTACTCCGCCAATCCTTTTAAGGAGGATACAACAATGATTAACTACGAGGATTATGAAAGCGAGGTACGCTATCGGAGTAAGAAGAAGAAGCCTCGGCCGAAAAAGGCCGACCACAGACATGAGTTTGAGCCATGTATCATCAAGTATTTCAATAAGAACGCACAATATAGCCGAGAACGCGGATTCGTTGGCAGAATTGATTATGCACCTGGTGCACGCTGTCGAATTTGCGGTCGGTTAAGACATGGTTTCCCAACTGAAGTCGCCGGCCCAGAGAAGACTTGGGGTTTTCTCCATTATCTTCACGGCCCGGAGCTTCTTGAGAAGTATCCCGAATTTGAAATCGTTGAAGTCCAGGACTACTGGACTTTAGAATGAAAGGAGTAAAAAGCTATGAGTCTGAACGTAACTGCCGCTCAGCAGGCCGCCTTTATCCAGCTGTTCAAGTCCGCCGTTGATACCGTGAGCATCAATAGTGGCGTTTCCCCTATGGAGCAGATTGCCCACGGCATTCTCTTTGTGGATAGCCAGGGTTCTGTGCGCCATGCGCCTCTGGATGCCTATACTGCCGCTGTCAAGGAGTATGGCACCGAGGTTATCGCGTTCAATAAGACCTTCCACAAGTCCTTCAAGGAGATGGCATATGGCGATCCTCTCACTCTGCTGCTCCAGCAGATGATGAACTATATGTCCACCTACGGCCGCGAGTCTGTCGGTCTTACCGCCGGCAACTATGTGCCTCTGGAGGCGCTGGAGATCCCTGCTGACGCTTTCAACATCAAGCGCATCACCGTCATTCGTATGCTGCCTCTGCAGACCCTCAAGGGCAAGCTGAACGAGTATCTCAAGACCCTGACTGCACCCAACGACCGTATCCGCAACGCTGTGCAGCAGCTGTTTCCTTTCGTGACCAATACTCCCGACGAGATCAAGTCTTTCGAGATTATGGTCATGTACTGCGACTACAAGCGCGTGTATCCTATCCAGCCCATCAGCGGCCTCCGCTACCTCATCTACAAGGTGACTGGCGTGCCCATGATTATCAAGAACCGCCGCACCATCGAGACCATCAAGAACCGCTCTGCTTATTCTCCTGTGAATGAGCTGCCTGCTCGTGTCTTTATGGCCAACCTGCCCGGCTACGCTGGCATCTTCCTGCGCTATAAGCCTTTGTTCCTGGCGTTCAAGAAGTATCCCAACTGCGCTCGCCTGGTCAACCATATGCGCCGTATGGCGGATACCTACCACAAGCCTCTGCCTGATACCGCTGTTCAGAACTTCATCAACCTGATGCTTCAGGGCAAGTATCTGAAGGCGCTGGGCGTTATCGACAAGGCCAGCAACCGCGACCTCGTCAAGATCATCAACTCCTGCTCTACTCGCGCCTCCACTGAGAGTCTGCCCGCAGTCTACACTGTGCGCAATGGCCGTATGTTCGTCAAGGAGGACGGCATCCAGCCCCTGAACCCCGAGACCGCAAACGTCTATGTGCGTTGCATTCAGGAGTGCATGAAGGCGCTGTATACCCGTCTGAATGACCAGTTCGCTGGCAAGACCTTTGTCCTGCCCGACGATGTGGACTACGCCGTTCCCACTACCGAGAAGCAGATGATGGGCACTATTCCCTACGGCACCGGTGTTGTTATCCCCGCTGGTCGTACCAACCTCACCGTTGGCGTCCACTGGACTAATAACAAGACCAAGCATGGCGAGTCCCGCGTGGACATCGACCTGCACGCCCACTCTGTCAAGGCCAACTTCGGTTGGAACTCTTACTGGCGCGATGGCACTGATGTTGTCTACTCCGGTGACAATACCAATGCCCCTATCGCCCAGGGCGGCGCGGCTGAGGCTTTCTGGGTAAAGCTCGGTCAGGACGACATCGTTTTCGATGTGAGCCTGTTCTCTGGTCTCCCCGAGACCGAGTTCAAGTTCTTCCTCACCGGAAATGATCGTAACGATATGCACCGCGACTTTACTTTCGACGCCTCCAAGCTGCTGGCGACTCCTCTGCGCCTCGGCTTCAACGGTCAGCATGGTATGACTCTCGGTATGCTCACTGAGGATCGCTTCTACATCTATGGCGGCGCGCTCCAGACTGGTATTGTGCCCAGCGCTAATTACGAGTCTGCGATTGCCGGCATGAAGAACATCTTCAAGAGCAAGATGCATATGTCTACCTTCCTGCGCGCTATGGGCGCTTGGGTGATGACTCCTATGGATCTCGCCCAGCTCAAGCAGGATGATCCCGAGGCCGCCGCTCAGGTTATCTCCCTGATGCCTGAGGACCTGACTCCTGGTACCCTGCTCAACCTCGTTGACGGGAAAGTGGAGTAACCATATAGTCCCCGGGGCTTCGGCCCCGGGTTGACTTAAAAAAATTTTTATGGTATAATATATATAGAAAATGAGAAAGGGGTTGAGAAAATGTATGGTGGAGTAGCAAAGACTTATGTCACTTGGCAGTTCAAGGGTGAGCCGTTCAAGGACAAATACTGGTACATCATCGCTATCAACCCCAAGACGGGCGCCGAGAAGAAGGTTCGGTGGTACACAGACAAGGAACATCACGAAATGTTTGTGGCCGCCGGCGGCAAAGTGGAGAAAACCTTCAAAGGGAAGTGCTTTGGTTTCAAGGACGAGAACGACACCATTATGGCGATTCGTGAGCGCAATTTGACTAAGGCGGAGGTTGAAAAGTATTTCCACAGCAACTGGAATAAACCGGGTTACGACTCCCATAACTGCTGGAAATACGGCGAGTTCTTCGGCGGCATCTGGTATGCTCCTGAAGGAACCCCCATTCCTCCCATTGCCAAGCCTGACAAGATTGGTCATGTTCATTGGCCCAACTTTGTAAAGGCCGCCCGTGAAATGGTAGTTCGGCGCGAGGGCGTTGAAAAGGGATTTTGGTTCGAACAGGTGGAGGTGTGATACATGAGTTCTAAGTTTGACCGCTTTGGTTTTTTGCAATACGATGCTGAAAAGAACACGGGAATGTATCCCCCAGATCCTGGCGACACTATCTTCGATGATGCCTTTAGGCATTGCCCCGGCTGGACGAACCTACTTCTCAGCTTTTGCGAAAAGGTAACGGCGCTCTTTGAGTTCTATCATATGGATGTGAACAAGGACCTCGTCATCTTACAAGCAAAAGAGAAATTCGGCGGCATCCGTATTTATTGCGTAGATACGCCGAACAGACAACTGAATAAGAAACTCGATACCCTTTGCAGCAATCTTTTGGAAGCATCAGAGAAAGTCTGCTCTCAATGCGGCGCTCCGGCTTCTGTCCACTCTACGGGATGGGTACTTCCATACTGTATTCATTGCGCGACAGAGGACATGAAAGCCCGAAATGCCCGGCACAAAACCAACTTCGATTTTGGCGATCTTTTTCGCCCTCTCAAAAAATTGAGTTGACATAAAAAAATTTTTGTGCTATAATATTTATAGAATGAGAGGCAAAGATATTTCCCTTCGGCCCGCACCTTTAGATGATTTTTTTCAGTGGTTATGGCCGGCCAGCTTTCTTTCTTTCTCGTAGATTTTTTATAAGGTGTGCGCCATAATATTCGCCTTTCATCTACCTGGCAAATGGAGTTCCTTTTTTCAAATATAATTCTGCCGCCGTTGTGGCGGCTCCATCAAAGATACTCCTCGCCAAACAGCACAGACGGTTCCTTTTTACTTGTAGGTATAAAAGAAGAAAATGAGCCAATGGGAGCCTGGGGATGTAGCCCATTGGAGTTACCGTCCGCTTATCCCCCTCACGCGGCAAATGAGGTTCCTTTTATAAAATCATACTGCAAATATGAACTTGACTACCTCTCGCTGCTATAACGACGCATAAGAAGTTCCTTTCTGGAGGAATACTGGGGCGCTTGCGCCATAGTAATCACATACTTCTCGCATCTTTCAAAGAAGCATAGATAGTTCCTTTTGCTGCAAAGCACCTGACTTTTAATCAGATTTTACTACCCGCTTCAAATCTGCATAGAAAGTTCCTTTTTAAACAAAAAGACTGATTATCTTTTCACTACTTTCCGCAGAACTTACATGGGCCCGTCAGGTTTCGACGGGGGACTGAAGGCATAAAGTCACGGGTAACGAACAACCGCCTCAAGGTGTTCAACAAAAAGTAAACGACATCGATCACACTGTAATTATGGTTCACCCTGCACTAATCTCCGCTATGATGGAGGTTCGTCAGGCCGCCTAATTTGGCTTGAACCGCCCGACCACCGGGAGAAAGGTGGGAGTTTCCAGTTTTAGTAAAAACTGGTGGTACCGCATGGGGGTTTCTTGCATATCCTTGAAAATGCAAGTGGTGGAGGCAATATCTTAACCGATACAGCCCTGATGGTTTACTCGCTACGGAGTGTTTGCGCCGGGCTTCGTCCATCTAAAAAAACGAAGAAAGTAGACAAACTATCGTGTAAGTAATCTTTGTGAGATAGGTTGCTTCGGACGCGGGTTCGATTCCCGCCGGGTCCACCATGATTAAGAGGGGTAAGGATTTTTCCTTGCCCCTTTATCTTTATTTATTGACAATTTGACAGTAAAAAATTTTTATGGTATAATATATATAGAAAATGAGAAAAGGAGTAATAATCATGCCTGGCAGAAGAACAAGTAAGTATCGTCCCCAGCAAACCGCTCTGTGGGAGGGCGAAGTCATGATTATTCTCGCCGAAAGTCAGGAGGCCCTCGACATCGACGAGATTAAGTCGCGGTCTATCAATCTTACGGGGGTTACTCCTCAAAAGATGGCCCGCATCCTCGGCCACCTCATTGAGATGGGAAATGTGGTCAAGGCAAAAAGCAAAAGCAAGAACCGAATGGTCTACAAATCTCTCGCGGTTATGAGAGACCAAGGATATGATGTATAGCGATAGGAGGTATAGAGAATGCCTTTCTTTAAGATTTATCACGGCATGGGCGGCGGCTTTGGCGGCGCTCAATACGATTACACTGGCGAGTTCAAAGACCGCGAGGAAGCTATGGAAGAGGCCCGCCGTCTGGCCATTGAGGATTATGAGTCCTTCAAAGGCTGTCACGGCATCATGGATATGGACGACTGCCGCCGGGCGTTGCTGATTGACGCTGGCGTTGATGAAGATGCTATCGACGACTACGCTGGCGATTTTGAGACGCTGATGGAAGAATACGGCGTTTCTGACGAGGATGCCGCCGAGATGTACGAGGAAGAGTTGGAGTCCTGGATCACTTTCCGCGTAATGCCCGCCGACGGCGCCGACGATACCGAAGAGGAGGATGAAGATGCCTAATCTGGTTGCAGCCCTCAAGGAACTCCGAAAGGAGAAAGCCGACCTTGAAGCTGAATATAAAAGCAAGCTGATTGGTATTGATACGGCTATTCTCGCCGTTCAGCGTATCAATACCACCTGTGAGAAATGCGAGGGCAAGGGTAAAATCCTTCGTTCTCGAGCTTGCGCCGAAGATGACCGGCCTGATCCAAATGACCCCAGCGATTGGATTACCTGCCCTGACTGTCACGGCTCGGGTCATGTCATAACTGAACGGGAAAGAAAAATCGCCGAAGAGTCCGCTCAAGGATTTATTGCCAAGTATGGCGACCAGGAAAGGGGGTTAAAGATAGGTGATTTCCAGTTTCGATAAAGAATACGCTTTCTTATCCAACTTCTACATATGTCCAGTTGAATATGAAGGCGTCGTCTATCCCAGTGCTGAAGCCGCTTTCCAAGCCGCCAAGACTCTGGACCCCGCACTCCGAGAAGAGTTCTCAATCCTGTCGCCCAGTCAAGCCAAGCGCAAAGGGCGTCATATAGAACTCCGCCCCCATTGGGAAGAGATTAAGCGCAATGTCATGTTGAGCATTGTCCGCAACAAGTTCAAGCAGAACAAAGACCTCGCCGCCAAACTTTTGGAAACTGATCCCGAGTATCTGGAAGAAGGCAACACTTGGCACGACAACACCTGGGGCGTTTGCAAATGCAGTCGTTGCCAGGCGCGTGACCAAGTTGGTCTTAACTGGCTTGGAAAAGCTCTGATGAAAGTCCGCGAGGAATTGCGAGTGGAGTAGTTGACGAGCTTGACATAAAAAAATTTTTGTGCTATAATTATTATAGAAAATAAGAAGGAGGCATTTTTATGTGGAACTCTTGGTTTGGTGCCGGTGAAGGCCCCACCGCTTTCGCTTACGACATGATGGTTCTCGAAGACATCGAGAAGGAGCGCCGCAAGGCCTCCGAAGATGAGGACGAGGACGAGGAGGCGCCCACAGATGAAGTTTGATCTTTATTGGGGCACCATGTCTTTATCCACCTCTCATTGGCTTGGGCAGTACGACAGCTATGAGGAAGCATGGAAAGCAATGGTTGTCCACCAAAAACTCAACTATTCACAACTCGGTTATTATTACCGCTGCTGGAAAAATGAAGATGGCTCAATGAATATAGACTATGGTTCTCATGTCCATTACTACTTCATCGCCCCTTCTATCCAGCCGGTAGTTTAACACCATAGGGCGGCCGCGATAGGGGAAAAACTTTCAAGCATTTAGGGAACAGTTGTTTTCTCACCCTATTGGCCGCCCTTTTTTGGAGGCAATATGAACATTCATAAAGTCAAATTCTTTAGCGCTCGCTATCCAAGTGATTTAGAGAGCAAAATCAATAATTTCCTCAATGAGGGCAAATATACCAGGAAACTCATCAATGTTTCGTATGCTTTTTCTCCAACTTCAATGATTGGCGCCCACGCTATGGTCGCTTATAAAGAATGGGAGGATGAAGATGAAGAATTTTAATATGGAGCGCTTCAGCGGACACTGGGGCGACTGGATGACTTTCTGCCTTGACTCTGAAATCGAGGATGTCGTCATCAGAGTATGGGGAGAAGGCGGCGTCGATCCCTCCTATTATTGGATTATCGGTTCCACTGATACCGATGCGAGAAACGGGACAGTTCTTATCCTGGCGCCTTATGACGAAAAAGGCAAGGACTACGCCATTGAAAACTATGGTGTAGTAATCGAGTCGCTCTCCGAGCTTCTCAGAAGAGGCCTTGAAATTCGTCCGGGAGACCAGGATGAAGAGGAGGACATAGAAAGTTGACATATCAACTACCACGACCATTTATCACATTTTTGAACTCGATTGGCGCTGGGGCAGTTCTCTCACTTGCTGCGGCCACAGCAGTTATTGCAGGCGGCCCGGCGGCATCTCCTGAATGGGCGGCGCTGATCAAAGCAATAATTTTTCCAATCGGCCTGATTTTGATTATCATGGCCAACCTTTCGCTTTTCACCGGCAACATTTACAGCTACGGCGCGTGTGTAGCCAACGGATGCAATATCTGGCAGGCTATTGGCTTACTCGTCATATCTTGGTTCGGAAACCTCATAGGCTCCATCTGGGTTGCATATGGAGTCCGTATCTCGATTCCCGGATTTGACTTACACGCCATTGAACAAGTTGCCAACATCAAAATCTTAACACCTTATCTACAACTTTTTGTGCTCGCCGTTTTTTGTAATATGCTCGTCTGCTATGCAGTATCTATGGCGCGGCGCAATACAGGAGTATTAAAGCTATTTGGCATTTTCTTCCCGATTTTCCTTTTCGTATTCTTTGGCTTTGAACACAGTATCGCCGATATGTTCTATATGCTGTTCACCGAAGATTTTTCTGCCCATAATTATTTAGCCTTCCTCGGCATCGCTACGGCAGGAAATATCATCGGCGGCGTACTGGTTACAGGTTTTGACTATTACAGAGAAGAGTTGGTCTAAAAGGCCAACTCTTTTTCTTTGACATAAAAAAATTTTTATGGTATAATAATAATAGAAAATGGGAAAGGGGTAATGTTATGGTCAGCAACATGAAAATGGGAGACAGAGTTCAGATTGTTTCCCAGTGGTCCGGTAACAAAGGTCTTTGTGGGGAGCTGGTTGACATTATCCCCAAATTCAATACCGCCGTGATTGATCGAGACGGCAAGAAAATCTTTGCAGATGTTCGTGACATTATGGTTGTTGGAAGGAGATACAATGGAAAGATTTAATGAAACCTATCGTCTTTGGCAGCCCATGAAGTATGCCACGGCGAAGAAAAAGGAAGTTCTGGATGCCGCTCTGGTGTCCGATGAATACGGTATCGAGCTGAAAGTGGACGGTAGTTCTTATGTCTGGTCTAAGGATTTGGACGGTTCTGTTCATCTGTACGGCGACAAGATTTCCAAGAAAACCGGCGAAGTCATCGACAAGATTGACAATATGCCGCATATGAAGGCGTTTGCCGAGGAGTTTTTCCCTCTCGGCTCTCAACTGTGCGTTGAGATTTGGAGCAAATATAACTGGACTGCGGGCAAGTGGGAAGATCATTCTTCCAGCAAGTTTGTCAACTCCATTATGCTCTGCACTCCGGCAAAGGCCGCCAAGCGCCAGGAAGAGATTGGGCCTTGCGGTGCGTATGTCTTTGATGTTCTGTATTGGGGCGGCAAGGCATATTACTCCGCAGACTTCATCGACCGTTACAATTTCCTCAAGGAGCTGGAAGAGGAAACCGATTTCCAGACTTATCCCTGGTTGTCTTTCGCCCAGCTTATCGTAAAGGATAAGCAGGAAGTTATTGCAGAGTGGCTGTCTCAGGGATATGAGGGTGGTGTTCTGAAACTGTTGCGCTCCAACGGCAAGGTTTCTGCAAAGCACGCCGTTTCCAATATCGGTGAGACGGCGAAGCGTCCGATGCACACCACATACAAGATTAAGCAGGTTGATACCGTAGATGTTGTTATCATGGGCATCAATCTGCCGACCAAGGAATATACGGGCAAAGACCCGGAGAATTATCCATATCGCGACGAGGAAGGTAATCCCGTCAATCGTCTGTGGCTCCAGAATATGGCGAATGGTTTTGATATTGGCCTTTATCGTGATGGCGAGTTGGTCAAGATTGGAACCGTAGCCAGCGGTCTGGACGACGAGATGCGTACCGAGGCTCGGCAGAACCCAGAGTATTACATCGGTACTGTCATTGAGGTTGACTGTATGAGTGTTGACCAGGCTGGTCATTCTCTCCGTCACCCTCGTCTGATGAAACTTCGCGAGGATAAGGCGCCCGAGAAATGTCTTTGGAGTGATGTGTTCAATGATTGATTTTAACGGCATCACGTTTGGAATTATGTGTCTGTTGACCGGCTTTTATGCTGGTTTCGCCATCGCTATGAAACTGAAATAGGAGTGATAGTATGATCGACCCAATGGTGCCCATTGTGGCTTTTGTGATTGTCATGGGGATTGCATACATCATCGAGTGGTATAGAGGAGGTCCCCGTGGCCCGAGAGGAGTTTGAACAATGCTTAAAATTATATCGCATAATGTCAATGGATTACGTGCGCGCCTGTCTAAATACGGTTATTCCGACGCCATTCGACGCATGGCGCCCGACATACTCTGCTTACAGGAAGTCAGAGCCAAGCCCGAACAAATTCCAACCTCTGTCCTTGGAACAGATTATGTCGGATACTACTCGGTGCACGACAAGCCGGGGTATGCGGGCACAGCTATCTTTGTACGAAGATGCTTGGCTGGACCGCTGTTTAACACAGATGGAAGAGTTCTGGGCTTTGAAGGAGGCCGCGTAGAAATCCTTGATTTCAAGCATTTCAAGCTCATCTCCTCTTACTCCCCAAATGTTGGAAGAGCTGCAGAAAAACTGGACGCTCGAGGAGACTTTGAAACCGCCCTACATGATTATGTCGTCTCCAACAAAGACTTCAAGCCCTTCATCGTATGTGGCGACCTCAACGTTGCGCCTAGTGCCGAGGATACCAATGTCAAATCTGTCGCCGGAACCACGCTTGCCGAACGAAACGCCTTCTTCGCCTTAAAGAAGGACGCTGGACTGGTTGACGTTCTGCGCAACTTCAATCCCGACGAGCAAATCTTCACATGGCACAGCAATATGTATAACGCCAAGGAGAACGGCAAGGGTATGCGCCTCGACCATTTCCTTGTTTCCAAAGAACTGATGGACAAGGTTGAGGACATCTATGTTCTCCAAGATGACGAGTTTGCGTGCCATTCTGACCACTTGCCCGTGGTAATGAATATCAATATCGACCTATAAGGAGGTTACCCCAATGGAAAACGAAGTTAAGAATTAGGAGGTCAATACCGGTGAGTTCGTTGTTCCTGACCGAGTAGATAGAACCAAAGTTAGAGGTGGTCAAGGAAACCCCATGCAGCCACCTGCCAGTCTCAATATTAAGTCTCTCCGTCGCCAGCGCACCCCTGAAGAGCAGCAAGCAGTCCATGAACGCATGGAAGCGATCCGTAAGGAGAACAAGGAAAAGCTGGAGGAAGCGATTGAAGGAATCCGCAAGGATAACAACAAAGTTCTGGATCGACTGAGACCCGAAATTCTCATTAAATACCATACTCCCGCCGCCAAACCCGTTGAGCAGGCGCATATGGGCGAGTGGTTTGATGTGCGCGCCGCCGAGAGTTATGACTTGAAGGCCGGCACAAAAGGTTTCATCAATCTTGGCATTTCTGTTCGTGTGCCCCACGGCTATGAGGCCATCCTCGCCCCTCGCAGTTCCTCTTTCAAGAAGTATGGGTTTATTCAGACAAACTCCATCGGCGTAATCGACGAGACTTACTCTGGTGACGACGATATTTGGATGCTTCCATACTTCGCTACTCGTGATGCTCATATCGAAGCTGGCGACCGTATCGCCCAGTTCCGTATTCAGCGCAATCAGGGCAACCCTCGTTTGAAGGAAGTCCGCTATCTTGGTAAGAATAATCGTGGAGGTTTTGGCTCCACAGGTGAAAAGTAAGGGCGAGAAATCGCCCTTACTTACTAAGGAGGATTTATGATTGTAACCTGTGATGAACTGGCAAAAAGAAACCTGGATGAACTTCGCAAGACTGTAAACCATTGGCAAGCAGACGGAATGTACCGCGGTCCCGGCCTTGGTATCGTCGCACTGACAGAAGATATGACCGCCCCTTATATCAAATACCTGACAAAAGACGCGAATGATCTCGGCATCATGGTCTTTAGCTCTTTTACGCCGACCATTGATACTCTTATGGAAGAAATCAAGAGTTTCAATAACAACAAAAATGTGCACGGTATTATCGTCCATCATGATTACAAGGGGTTAATCAATGAATCCGGTGCCGACAATGTTGTTGATTGGCAGAAGGACATTGACGGCAATACCTTCATCCAGCGCGGCCTTATGGCGACTACCTATCCCGGCAATATGTATAAGTATTGCCGTCTCCCTGCAACTGCCAATGCTGCTCTCAAGTTGGCCTGGTTCTATAATGAAGGTAAGAGAGTTTCTATCTTCGGCCGTGGCCCTGTGGGTAAAGCGTGCGCCAATATCTTCAACTCCTCTGGTTATACAGTGATGCATTTCAACTCTGGGATGCAAGACCTGCGGTTTGCCTGTGATTTCTCTGATGTTCTCATTCTTGCGCAGTCTCCCGGCAAGAAATATAAGTTCGACGCCAACTGTCTAAGAATGGCAAAAGATTTGTTGATCATCGACATTGGCGGCAATCTTGATGATGACAGCGGTCTTATTGACATGGCGGCCAATGTTAAATACATTCCTAAGATTGGCAAAATGACCAGAGCTATGCTCTTAGACAATCTCGTCACCAACTGGTGCGCGTATGAATATAAGATCCCCTCTTTAAAAACGGAGGAAATTAAATGAGTAATCTTGATACAATTAAACAACGAATGCACGAAATCAATAACGAATGGATAAGAGTGCGCAACGAGATGTATGACTTGCGCAAACAGGAGATCAAAGAGCAAAAGGAAATTCTCAAGAAGCACGTCGGTCGCTGTTTCAAGAAAGAAGATGCCGACACCTGGTGCATCATTATTGATGTTCCGCATGAATGTCATACAAAGACTGGCATAGATTTCAATGAACATCAACTGCCGGCCATGTTCCTCTATTTCAACTCTCTCGACTATGATACAAAGGGCCGCGTCGTTCTTGATTACGACACCTTTTTCACTGGCGATCTGCCTGAAGTTGAACATCCGCTGAAGTCTATGCAGAAGGTGTTCTGGAAAGAAGTATCCTCTGAACTTTTTTGGAAGGTATATGACAGGTTCTGCAATACCATTCGCGACCAGGTTCAGGGCCGCGTCGCATCGGTCGCAGGTTCCGAAATTTCAAAATTGCCGCAATCCCGTTTATCTGAACAAAAATCTGACACTGATAATTCAAAGTAAATAATTTTGCCTCAGTAGGAATTTTGCTTGACTTAAAAAAATTTTTATGGTATAATATATATAGAAAGTGGGGGAAGACCCCACTGAAATCAAGTTAAGTAAATCCGACTATCCTGAGGCGCTGCGGCCACCAACCCAGCTTCTCATTAAGGGAGCTGGAGCTTCATGTGGCTTCAGTTGCGCGGTAAAGCTATGAAGAATAGTGCATATCTATCACTGGACATGAACAGATGATATGCGGCAGTAACAGGTGGTGCTGACTGTCTCTACCGTGGCAACTACAGGCTCAGGATAGATGTCCCGTAACTGTCATGGTTACGGGACTTTTTCTATATACAAGAAAGGAGGAGACATATGCAGATTGAAGTGTTAAAGCGCTTCGCTAATAAGCGTGGAATCGAAAAAGTACACTTTATGCTCAATGGGCAGAAAGAAATCGCCCAGTGGGAACACGCTTTTGCTGTCATTTTGGCATATCTTAATCTGCAAGTTCAGCTCAAACGAAACGAACTGAATAAGAAGTCTGGAATTGACCCAGAGCCTATTGATTATCATGCTACTCTGAACAAGGGACTCTCTACTGTTCCTACCGTTGACGCCATCAATAAGTTTCCTTACATGAAAGAGATTTTCAACTCTATGCAGAAGGATCAGTGGCGCGCCGTTCGTCGTGGCAAACTTTTCAATGAGGCTTTTTCATTTATAACTGAAGACCATTTCAAGCCCATTCCCGGTAAAAAACAGCTTTGCGATGAGGAATATATCAAAGAGTATTCCGAGCAATACTTCTGGGTATGCTATGAGTCTTTCGCTGGACCAGATGGCCGTGTTAAGTTCACTGATAATATCCGTGTCACTGTAAGTTCTATGGTTCGCGCCGAACTCGCCAACTTTGGGTGGGAGTTTGACTATGAAGAGGTTGTTGATGTTCAGATTAACGAAGACCTCGTTCAGGCTCTTATTCAGATATTCCCCGATGCCGTAGAATTGGCCGGCGACATTGCTCAGTTCCACTGGTTCAGCAAGGGCGAGAAGGACCCTTATACCAATTCCAAAGCGCAACACATTGCAAACGCCAATACCATTTGTGTCTTTGAAGAGGCTATCGGCTTCCGTTACGCTAATGCCCTCAGGGAGATTGACACATCTAATGCTTTTGATAATACCATCCCTACTGAAGAGGAGGTGGAACACGGCATAAGGCAATACATTCTGGAGAAAACAATACAATATGTTATTTCTTCAGAGGCACTTCGTGGTAACATCTTGTCTGCGGACGACGAAGATGTCATCGAGTGCGCCAACCTTATCGTCGACTGGTATTATCAAATCAAAAAGCATTGTTAATTAAATAAGAAGAAATGAATAATAACTACCATAGCGGGGCATTTAACTTATTTGGCCCGCCGCTTCGTCATACCCTTTAGATTTTCTTCGTCGAAAATTTTACTATACCCTTTTTGTAACTTATATAGTAAAATTTTGGGTGAAGTAAATCTTTTATTTTTGATGTTATAAAATGGTATATTAGTAAGTCTGAGTATGAGAGAGGAGGGAAAAAGATGGCATCAACAAGAACTACTCAGAAAAGCGGAGATTATGGAGTAATTCAGCGCGGATGTTCGCTGATTATTCCTGTTGAAATAAAGGATAATTATGAAAATCCTATCGACTTGACTGGCTATCAGGCCTGTTTTACAGTAAAACCTGTAAAAACTGATTTTGACCGCCACGATGATTTCTGCTACATCAAAAAGGATATTGCCCTCTTAAATCCCACGACTGGTAAGTTCAATATCGAACTGACAAGCCGCGATACAGATTTTGAGCCGGGCAACTTCTGGTTTGATATTGAGATAATTCATCAAACCAATGGCGCAGTTATGCGCTTGTGTACCTTGTCCTTTACACTGGACGGCGGCCCGTCTAATCGTTATGTAAACCCTGGTCTGGGGCAATTACAAGTCGGCGATAGTGTTTCCATTGTGGCGCTTGCTGAAGGAGCGCCTATCGTAATTATTACTCCGACGCTAACTTTGGACTCTCAAGTGTTCTCGCAAGTAGCCTCCTTGATGGGCATTGTGGACTAGCAGAAATCCACAATCGAAGAATTGGAGACTACCCTCAAAGATATGGACGACAAGGTGAAAGCCTTAACTGACAAGATTGAGGAGCTGCAAGATACCGTCGGAATCGTACCATGAAAGGGGTGTTAAAATGCCACGAAAAATCACTGTAACTCCCTTTGATGACATTGGTCGTGGTGAGTCCTTGACAATCCCTGTGTTGATTCATAGGGCGGACGGCACTCCATTTGATTTGTCTGGCTATCAGGTATTCTTTACTTTGAAGGCCGAGCAATTCGACCATGACTATGACGATGAGCGCGCTTTAATTGCAAAAGAGATCCCAGTAGCGGACCTTAATGCTGTTAAAGGACGCATCAATATTACCTTGTCTTCAAAGGAAACTTGGCTTCATCCCGGGCCTTACATCTGGGATGTAGAGCTTGTAAAGGACCACGGTGTCTCTCGTATCTGTATGTGCCGCTCACAAGTGGTCGGCGGCCCAACCAATAGAACAGTTGACCATAAGGAAGGCTATTCTATCAATATGACAGAAGCAGTTGATATTACTTTGGATTACCCAAATGTTATCGTAGTTGAGACTCCTTTGGTTTCTGATCCTCCCGAGGACCTGGTTGAAACAATCACACCAGATCCTCCCTATATCTACCAGCCAATCGACGATGAGCCGCACAGACATTTCCAAATGCAAGTATACGGCCCTCGTTGTTCCTTTATGATGAATATTCATGTGCCGCACGACGCTCTTGAACATCGTTATCGCTTTGATAACTACTTCAAGGACCGCACTCTTCCAAAGGGTCACCCATTGAAGAACGCTGTTCTGTGTCTGCGCAACAGAGATGTTCATATTGAAATGGCTGATGGGCGCAAGATGTGGATGGACGTGTCTGATATGTATTTGCAGCACAATCCAGAACTCACATATAACGGCGCCTATGTAGATCACTGGACCACTGACGACACATTTGTCGTAGGTGATAGAGTTATTGTTGGACAGCTGCATATTCAGCTCGAAGACAAGAACGACCAAGTAGATATTTCCGGCTCCTATATGTTATGGGACGATCACGGGAATTTCTCCAATTTCATGCTCCGAGTTGACTGGTTCAACTGGGTGGATGTATTCACTGAGTAAAAGGCAATTAAATAAGGAGGTGCTCAGCAGATGGGCTATTAGCTTGTAAAGCATCTTGAGTCACAGCAGTACAACAGAAAACTGTTCTACCTGGATCAAGGCGCCGAAGATCTTCCTCCAATTACCAACTTCACAGACATTCAGCCTGGATCAGAAGCGCGCTCTCTCACTACTGGTGAGAAGTGGATTCTGAATACTCACTTTAAGTGGGTGTATATCAAGGAGTCTGGCTGTGGTTGTTGCGGAGGCTCCAGTGGAGCCGGAGGCGGCGACGCAGGTGGAGATGGCACTGGTAATACTCCAGGCGGCGGCACTGAAGTTGTAGATCCCGATCCAGTACCCGGTGAGGAGCCTACAATTGAAGGAATTACCCTTAGCCCTCTCAACATTACTGTTGGTCAGGGCGCAACTGTTGCATTTACCGCTGTTGTTCAAGGAAATGCACAACTCTCTCGCGGCGTAAAGTGGACTATTAAAGGCCAGCGCGTCAGCGATACAACTATCACTCAGGATGGTATCCTGAAGATTGGCGAGAAGGAAACTTCTAAGACAATCACCGTTCGCGTTACTTCTGAAGCCGATGAATCCGTATATGCACAGGCAGTTGTTTCTGTCGATGTAAATATGGAGGATCCTCTGGCTCCTATGGTAACGGGTATTGTCCTTGTTCCTACTGATGTAGAAGTTGTCCTCGGTCGCTCTGTAATGTTCAATACAATGGTGAACGGCGTAAATCTGAGTGATTTCTCCGCTGTTTATTCTGTATCTGGACAAAGCTCTACAAATACCTATATCAACCAGGATGGTACACTCCATGTCGGCGCCGACGAATTGTCTAAGGTTCTTGTCGTAACAGCTAAGGCTGCCGCTGACCAGCGTTTCTTCGCTACTGCGACTGTCAGCGTAACTGATTCTCAGCACGCCGTTGACCAGTCTACTGTAACTGAAGTTATCGTATATCCTGGCGCGACATAGATTGGTTGCGGTTATAGTCAGCAGTTTGCCGCTAAGGTGAACGGCGTCAATAACCCCTCCCAGCAGGTTGTTTGGAAGTTGACTGGCGCGACATCTAAGGATACTCGCGTAACTCCTAACGGTCTGGTATTTGTGGGCGAAGATGAGCAAAGTAATATGCTTGTATTGACTGCTTACTCTCAGAAAACTCCCGAGGTGTACGGCGAGGCTATTATTGATGTAGTTCCCGCAGAAACCCCCGGTGTTGATGAGGTTACTGTTGATGCGATTATCATTACTCCTGACTTGGTGGAACTTGAGCAAGGCTGGCAGACTGTATTCAAAGCTGTAGTCATTGGTAAGAACAATCCTTCTCAGGCAGTTACTTGGAGTCTGACAGGCAATAATGTCCAGACTACATATCTGACTGATGATGGCGTTCTGACTATTGGTATTGGCGAGACCGCCAAGAGCCTGCAAGTTCGTGCAACATCCAAGCAGGATACTACTAAATACAACATCGCCTATGTTACCGTTGCGGCCTATGATGCCAGCGGTGACAATGGATTTACCGATGTTCCCGCAACTCCTCTCAATACCAAATATGTCCGTGAGCGTACTGCTAACGGTTCTGCTGTTTGGACTCCTATTGAGGAGGAAGTTGAAGAGCCAATCCCAGAGCCTGATCCCGAAATCAATAGCGTTGAGGTTTCTCCCAATACTGTGACTGTGGCGCCCGGCTCTGTAATCACATTCGCGGCTATCGTAAACGGCTCTGAGGAGCTGTCTAAGGAAGTAACTTGGTCTATTAGCGGTCAGCGCGACCCCAATACCAAGATTACCTCTGACGGCGTTCTGACAATCGGCGCCGATGAAGATGCAATGATGATTCGCGTGACTGCACGCTCCATTGTTGACACTTCTAAGTATGGAACCGCGACCATCAGCATTGACGAAGAAGCGCCTATCCTGTAGCAGGTGACTGGTTTCTATCTGGAGCCTATCGAGGCTACGGTTATTAAAGACCACTCTCTGCGCTTTCAGGCCATCGTGACTGGCGTAAATATCACAAACCATGACGCAACCTTCGCCGTGAGCGGTAATCAGTCTCCCCAGACTATTATTACTCCTGAAGGTGTACTTTATGTAGACAAGGAAGAGACCAGCGCCCTTCTGATTGTCTCTGGTACTTGCGCCGCAGATCCTAACTTTACTGATACTTCTCTGGTAACAGTAATTCCTCCGGAGCTTGCCGAAGATGAGCCTGTGGTAACTGTTATTCAGCTGTATCCCGCATACACTCAAATCGGTCGTGGAATGAACGCGCGCTTCGCTGTTCAGCTGACTGGTTTGAATAATCCTCCCGCTTCTATCATTTGGGACTTGACTGGTGCAACATCTCTTGCAACTCATGTTTCTCGCGATGGTGTTGTCTATATCGGCGCCGACGAGCAACTGCATGAGATTACTCTCCGCGCGACAGTAAGTTATGACCCAACCAAGTTCGCTGAGGCGACTATCAATGTAGTATCTGAGGATACTCCTGGCATTGATGAAACCACAGTTGATGCTGTGATTATTAGCCCTGCGGCCGTTGAGTCTGATCCTGGCCACCGTATTACCTTTAAGGCTACTGTAATTGGACAGAATAATCCTTCTCAAGAGGTTATTTGGAGCCTTGACGGAAATCTGAAGGCTGAGACCACAATCAATCAGATGGGTGTGTTGACCATCGCCACGGACGAGACTGCACGAGTGCTGAAAATCACTGCGACTTCTGTCGCTGATTCCACAGTAAAATCAACCAGTTATGTAACCATTTCGAAGACCCAAGATACACCGGAAACGGGAATTGAGGACGTTCCAAATGATCCTCTCAATATGAACTACCAGCGCCGAATTGACGAGAATGGCCGCACCTACTGGGTAAAATATCCTGAAGTTGGCAACGACGGTCAGCGCTATATGCGCCGTTACAATCAAGTAACTGGCGAATATGAGTGGGAGCCATATCCAGAAATTCCTCTGGACGGCAAACAGTATGCTCGTCAATACAATGCTCTGACCCGTAAAGTTGAATGGGTTGAGGTTGAGGCTTCTGGCGGCGGTCGCCCTGATGCGCCAATCAATCTCGGCACTGTCGGTACAAAAGCCGAACTTGATCGATTCGAAATTCCTGCCGATTCTATGGATGGCGACTTCATCTACGTCGAAAATGACGAGTCCCAGGGTCACTGCCCCACCATGTATATTGTTCAGACCAATGAACGCGGCGAAAAAGAGTTTGTCCTCTCTATGGTCTTCGGCCGCAAGCCTATCTTGGGGGACAAGCTCGACATTCTGTATGTCCTTGACAATGGCGTTCACTCTCAGTTGATTAAGGATATCGAAGTTCTTTCTGAGTTTGATACCAATGAGAAGCGCTATGAGCTTTATCAGTCTCCTTCCGCTTGGCATCTTGTAACTGAGCTGCATGAGGGCTTCTGGAAGGAAGTTATGAAACACCCCAGTTGGTACAAGATGCTGGTCGGCATGGCAAGAGCAGATGGTTCTACAAGAGCCTATATCACTTGCTTCACTGACGAGCATGAGTTTGAACATTATAAGACTCAAGACATCGACAATCCAGATCCAATTCAGAATACTCTGGCTTGGACAAATACTGTATAGCCTGGTAATGTGTTTACCGCGGCCAACGCTACTCGTCTGATCCAGTATCTGTTCCATCTGGATACTATGTCTCTGACAGTTGGTTCTCAAGAGGAAATTCCGCCTGGAACTGAGCCTGGCGTTACTCCTTGGGCTACTGTTATCGGTGAATACTCTACCCTGATCAATGGCGAGACAATCGGCCCTCTGGCAGACGTAACTGATCCTACTGGTTATGTTTGGGTTTCCGAGCATGAAAAGTTTATGATTGGTTCCGCTGGTGACGGCAGTTAGATGTTCTGCTATAATATTGATACTGGAGATCATTTCATCTTTGATGTACCAAATTATAGTCGTGAACGTATTCCAAATACTGAGGTTCCTTTCTCCTTAGCTACTGATGTTAATGAGAGATATTTCTTCATGTATATCACCTCTACATTAGGAGTTTGGGGAGATAGAGTAACCCATGAGACAAAAGAGATTCATTGGCGCCCAACTGGATATTCAGGGTTATCAGATCCTGGCCAATACACAAAACCTGGTATTGATCCAACTGGTAAATTCTATATGCACACCTCAACCAATCCCGAGACCCCAACATTTACTTCCTTCTCTTTTGACACTGGAAATATTGTAACCGAAGGCCCCATTGACGGCACTTCCTCTTCTGCAATTTGTTTGAATAACAATGTTGTGTTCACAAATACTCCAGAGGGTAGAATTATTACTTATAATTTTGATCCTGCAAGAGGTACTCTTACAGTTAGAGCGCACGGCTATGATAATTATACACCATACGGCTGCCGTTATGTTGTCGAAGCAACTACTAATGGTAACCAAGTATTGTGCGTAAAGGTCGAGCCTGGCGATAACTGTCCTGTATGGTTTGTCTATGATTGCGATAGAGATACGATTATCGCAGAATCTGCAAATCGTGGTCGGGATGACTATTGCTCTCAGACCAATCCTCAGGCTAAGAGCTGCACATATGAGTTGCCCACTTCTGTTGGTGAACGTTATCTGCTCTCCAGTGCAACCGCTCAGCAGGGCCTTGTCCTTGCTTATGATGGTGCTAAATGGACCGAAGTAACTATCCCCTTCGGTGGTCTTGATAATACTCGTCATGAGTATAATCAGCCCATTTTGATGAACGATGGTGATATTCTGATTACTCAGGATGATACTGGCAAACCCGTTGGATTTGACCTGGTTAAGCTGGAAGTTGTTGACCTCGAAGAAGTGCTGTAGCCCGGCGGCGACGCACATATGGTGCAGCTTGACGACACCCACTTTATGTGGTGTACTGACGAAGGTTCTTAGCTGTTGCGTTCCAAGGCAGATGGCACTCAGGAAGTTGTTCTTGAGTTGCCTGAGCAACAGTGGATTGTATTCGGATTCGGTCGTCGTGCCGAAGAAGGTGGTTGAGAGGGGCGCTAAGCCCCTCTCCTTTTAAGGAGGGATAATATGCCAGTAGTAGCTAAAGTTAATTGGGTTGGCGAAAATGGAGATACATCATATCGTCCTTCTTCCTTAAATGTTGCTATTCTACTCAATGGCGAAACCAATACAAACGGAACAGTGACAGCAGCGGAAGGCTGGGAGCATACCTGGAATAATTTAAATCCAAGTTGGCGGTCTCAATATACTGTTCGTGTAACAGATTAGTTGGAGCGCTATACTGCGACTTATGATGATCGTCATGAATAGAGTGGTGGTGGTGGCTGGAACCCCCAATATACCGATACTACCACTATTACAATGACTTTCAATCCTGCTCCAGAGCCAGAAAAAGTCAATGTAAATGCTGAAGTAGTGTTTTACAGAGATGATCAGGATGCTCTCGGCATGCGGCCTATCTATGCGACAGTTCATTTAATGCGCGACGGCGTACTCTATGATACTGCCCGCATTGGTGATGGATGGAATTGGAACTGGATTTGGGAAAATCTTGACCCCAATTATACATGGACTATTGAAGCCGATGATGTTGAGGGCTATGATAAGTTGATTACTAATGAAGGTAATCAATGGCGAGTTACATATGGCTTTACATATGTTCCTCCTGAGCCACCAGACCCAGCGCCCGGCAACCATCCAACAAAAGAAGATCTCGACTTGATGTATTCCGTTCTTTACGACGACATTAGTGCGGAAAATGCACAAGATGTTATCCATGTCCTAAATTATGGAACCCATATTGAAGGAGATGGATAATACTTCCTCTCCTGGCTTGCCATAAAAAAATTTTTGTGGTATAATATAATCAAAGAGTGAAAGGAGCAATAATGGGAGAGGAGGATACAGATGACGGATCTGTAGGCCTGGTTTGCGCCTCTTCTTTGGATTATTGCTACAATTACCGCAATTGTCGCTTTTGTGAGGTTATGCAAACCAGTTTGGAAAATATTCACTGCCCCAGATCGACTGGAGAAAACGCTCTCAGAGAACATGAGAACAATGGACGAGCATTTCAAAGATGTTAATGCGCGGCTCGACAAATACGATGACGACCTTTAGCGTATTGAAGACCGCTTATAGCATAATGATGAAGTGCAAATGTCCTTGTTACATGACCAGATAATTCAAATCTACGAAGTTGCAAAACTGAGTGGAACAATATCTGACGCTGACTATAAGCGCGCCACCGATTTGTATAGACAAGATGGTGGCAGTGAATACATTGACAATATCATGGAACTCATGGCCGAGCTCTTCAAGGAATCTTAGAAAAAGAGACTGAAAGAGGGTGAATGACATGGGTGACGGAAAAAGATCCACAAAGACCGCTAAGAGGATGGCGAAGTGGTAGTATAAACTGGAGCGCCGTAAGGCGCGCAAGCCATTCACTACCATGAAGTGGATTGTTCTATTCAGTCTGTTAAATGGTTACGCCTGGGTTTGGTGTTCCTATATCTTGGCCTTTATGGACAAGTATACGATAGCTGAGCAACTTTCCCAGGTTGCCATTACAGAAATAATTGGAGTTGTATTGGTCTATGCACTGAAGTCGCTCGTTGAAAACTTGTCTAAGAACAATCAATGGCCTGACAAGCCGTGGAAAGGCAAGCAGGCACAATCTCAACCTGAGGCTGAAAACGCAGAGACCGAGAACGGCATTGAGGCAGAAATGGCGGAAGACGCAACCGTCTCTGCACTGGATTACCTCAATACCGACACCTCCGAAACTTCATAATGAAAGGATGGCAAATTTATGGAACAGATCATGTAGATGTTCCCAACCATCGGCTGTATCGCAGTCATTTGCTTTATTGTTTGCCAGATTGTCAAGCTGACTCCTCTGGCCACTAAGTGGGTGCCCATCGTCTCTGCTGTCGTGGGCGGCGTGCTTGGTGTTATCGGTCAGATGACTGGTGTTGCCGAGCTTGCGGACTTGCAGATTTTTGATGCAATCGCAACAGGTATTTGTTCTGGTCTGGTTGCCTCTGGTGCTTATAGCTTGGTTTCCAATGCCAAGGGCAACAATCCTCAGAACGAGTTTAGTGCTAAGGAGCAGAAGCAGATGAAGCTGGAGAGTATTGTAGAGGCCGCAATTGCTGCGCGCGCCAACGAGCCTGAGGTTCCAGCTGAGACGGAGACGCCTAAGGAGGGCTAATCACTACTTATGGGCAAAACTTTCACTCGTGACCAGCGTAAGAACAACAAATATATGCAGCGCGACATGAAGCGTAAAGCAAAATTTGATGAATACGTGAAGGACGAGCCACGGCCAAAGCCGAAGCCCAAGCAGAAATGGCGTCCGCACTCTGAGACGGACGCTGATTAAACATTCTCAGGAAGCCGCCCATGTTGGAAACAACCTCTGGGCGGAACTTCCTTTTTAAGAGAGAAACGAAAGGATAGATTTAATGACCTATTCTGGAATCAAAACAATTGATGTGACAGAGAAGTAGATGGAACAGTTCTATTCCAATATGGACAAGAACATTTTTCATCTTGAACAAAATCAATACCTCGTGTTGAAAACGCCCGAAGGTAAATTGATTGGCCCCTATGTCTGGCATGAGTCAGAAGGGCATACTGAAATTCTCTACCGTAAGTTTTCTTCCAAAATGTTTGGCGATGTCAAACCAAAGGATAAAGATCCCTACCAGATTGCCTATATGGATAGTCTGGCCCACAACCAGCTAACATTCTGCACTGGTCCTGCCGGTTCTGGTAAGACCCAAATTGCATTGGCTTACGCCTTTGAACAGCTGGAGCGCGGCGCGATTAGCAAGATTGTGGTATTCTGTAATCCATATGTTGCGACGGGTGCCGTCAAGATGGGATTTTATCCGGGAAGTAAAATTGAAAAGCTAATGGAGTCATCCGTTGGCAGCGTTTTACTTTCTAAATTGGGCGGCCAAGATAATGTCCAGCGGCTCCTCGACCAAGAGGAACTCATCCTAATGCCGATGGGCGACTGCCGCGGTTATGAAGTACCCGAAGATTCGTTCGTGTATTTCACTGAAGCCCAAAATACATCTCGATACCTTATGAAACTTTTCTTGCAGCGCACCAATGATACCTGTAAGATTTGTGTTGAAGGTGATGAGCGACAAGTTGACCACGATGGCTTTGAGAATGGGCTTAATGGTCTTAACGCCGCTATCGAGGTGTTCCGCGGAGAGGACTATGCGGGTCACGTCAGGTTGGAAAATATCTATCGTGGCAGGATCGCAAAAAGAGCAGAATTGATTTGTGATTGATAGATGGTTTTCTAAAGTCGAAAGGAGTTAAGATGATTTTACCATCCAAGAAGCGTGTGACACAGACAGTTGTCGCACTTGCGGTTTGTTTAGCTGTCGTGCTTTGTACTGCTGGCGCGGGACATTTAGATGACAAAGATGAACCAGTGGTTCCCACCGTCACCGAGTCGCTTGTAGTCCCAACTGCGCTATGTACAATAGCTGCTACTCAAGCCGTAACCGAAGCGTACGCGGCTCATGCTTCTGAAGAGGTAGAAGTAGTCGAGGAGGTTGAACCTCCATCCCCAGATCGTAGCAAACCACTCTATAAAGTGTATAAGAATGGCTGGGAAGTTGAGGTTGACACAGATCTCCAATGGTATATTCGAGATATGTGCGAGAAATACAATTTCCCTGAAAAAACCATTTATGGAATGATTCTCACTGAATCAACTTTCCAGGCAGACGCATACAATGCAGGCTGTTATGGCCTTTGCCAAATCAATAGCTTCTGGATTCACGGAGCTAATATCACGCACTTTACAGATGACTACTCCAGCAGAGACCTCACTAATCCATATGATAACTTGCTAACCCTTGCTGAAATGATAGTTTATTGCCGCGACACATACGGCTTAGACTTATCAACTCGTGATGGGCAGGTTAAATGGCTTTACTGGCATAACACAGGAAACCATCCATACGGAGTAACGTATTGGGCATATGCAGAGAAAGCATTTGGATTTGCGGACGAATTAGTACCGCTTCAATAAGTAAAATTGCAGTAACCGGGTGTGGGATTTTTCTTCCTGCATCCGGTTTGCTTGCAATAAAAAAATTTTTATGGTATAATATAATTAAACTAAGAGAGGAGTAAGACGATGGCATACGAGTCCAAGACTCAGTACTGTACCAATAATAAATATTGGTACCTGCCTGAAATTTCCATTAACGGCTTGGTTCTCCACTCTGTTGGTTGTCCTCAGCCAAAGGCATCTGTCTTTGTGAACAACTTCAATAAGTAGAGTGCCCGCGCTTCTGTTCATGGATTCATTGAGCCTGGCCTTTTCATTAAGACTGCGCCTTGTGATGAAAAGAAGAGAAAGGCTAAGAAGTGCTATCATGTCGGTTCTGGTAAGAAAGGTTCTTTTAACTCTACCAGAATTGGCATCGAAATGACTGAGCCAAGCACCATCACTTACACTGGAGGCGCGAATTTCAGGGACAACAATCCCACAGCGACCAAGGATTTCATCATGCGCACAACTGCCACGGCCGCTGAAGTGTTCGCTGATTTGTGCATTTTCCACGGTCTTCCGGTGACAGCGATCACTACACATCGTCAGGCTTGCCTTGATGGATACGGTTCCAATCACGGCGATCCCGAACATCTTTGGAACCATGTTGGCTATTCTCTTGCACAGTTCAGAAATGATGTGCAAGCTCTAATTAACGCGAAAGGAGACTATTTAGCTACTATGACAAAAGCTGAGTTTGAAGCCGTTCTCGACGAGAGAATTGGTAAGAATTATAAGACCATTGCAGACCTTCCCGACTATGCTAAGCAGGCTGTTCGCAACGCTGTTGCTGCTGGCTGCCTCGGCGGCACTGGTGAGGGTGGTTCCGGCGATAATCTGATTATCCGCCTCTCTCATGACCTGATGCGCACTATGGTTATCATGGACCGCGCCGGCCTCTTTGAGAAGAAAGAGGATACTGCTACTCCCAGTACTCGGAGGGTAATTAAAAGGGAGGAGTGATCCCCTTGATTCTATACTTTGTTGACTCCAAAGGCCAGAAGAAAGTTATCTGCGAAGCAGATGATGTGGCAGATATGATTGAGCCAATGATGGCTCATAAAGCAAAGCGGAATATCTTTTCAAGTGGTCCGTTCAGTCTGCCAGGGCCGATGGACCCAAATAGCTGTTACATCTTGAATCAGGAACCAAATGGTTGTCATTATGAGGTAACCAATGAGATTTCTGAGTAACATGATATGAGATAGGCCCTGGACATAGAAATATGTTCAGGGTCTTTTCTTTTTGAGTAGGAGGAAAAATGGAATATATAAAACCGTATCCTACCTCAGCTGTAATAAATTTAACAGATGAGTGTAATTTTAGATGCCCATATTGTTTTACGGAACATCATCCAAAAAGATCAACTTTTGAAATAGTTGATCAAACTTGCGCTTTTCTTTTAGCTAATCATAAGCAAAATTCAAGATTTCCCACGATAACTTTTTTTGGTGGAGAACCTATGCTTGAATATGCTTCTATTATTAAACCAATTGTAGAAAAATACACAAATTCTATTGAATGGGGAATTACAACTAATGGTTCCTTATTAACAGAAGATGTTTTAGATTTTTTTAGATTACATAACTTCTCTATTCTATTGTCCATAGATGGAATAGCTGAAGTTCAAAATAAGCAGCGCCCATATAAAGATGGGCGGCCTTCTTTTGAAAAAGTATGTAAGAATATCCCCTATCTCTTAATGCTTTTCCCAGATACAATGTTTCGTTCTACTGTTACAAAGTATTCTATTCCCTTTATGAACAAAAATTACGATTTCGCTGAGCATATGGGGTTTAAGTCTATTGCTTATGTCGTAAATGAAAATGAAGAGTATGATCTAAAAGATTTTGAAGAACTGGAACATCAATATAATATGCTTGCTTTAAAAATGTTAAGAGGGCATAATACGATAGTAAATGATTTTTCAAAAGCAAAAATGTGGTCTACTCCACATGATTTTTCTATTAACAGATGTGGATTTGGTACTACTTCAATCGGTGTTGATGTTGATGGTGACATTACTCCGTGTCAAGAATTGAATACTTTAAAATCTATTGTTATTGGAAATGTATTTTCAGGAATTGATGAAAAAAGACACAAAGAATTTTTAACTCAAAATTTTAATGTTCAGAAAGATACTTTTATCCCAAATGCTGAACAATTAACTTCTGAAGAAATTTCATTTATTAGAAATGCTCTTTGTCCTAAACATCAGTATTTGGGTAATATGACATTGAGCGATGGTCGTAGATATCAAATGCTTGCTCTTTTACATAGCTATAAGAGATTGAGACTTTTAATTGAAGATTCAAATAATCCTATTTTTAGGAGGATAAAACTATGAAAATTCCAAAAATTCATACTGTTCTTTTTACGAATATTTGTCCATTGAAGTGCAATTATTGTAATTTACGAGCGCAGGAAAGCTGGGGGAAATTTCCTGAATATTCAAAAGAAGAATTTTTCAAGGAAATTGAAAGCAATTTAGACGCTGATGGTTTCCTTTTTACTGGAGGCGAGCCTTTTGTTCGGTGGGAATGGATAAAGGAAGCTCTTGAAAAATATGGTAAGAAATATCGCTATGAATTCAATACCTGTGGATATTATTTTACAGATGAAATATTGGAATTTTTATCACATTATAATGTTAGATTAAATCTTTCAGTTGATGGGCCAAGAGAAATTGCTATGTGGAGAAGACCTAATTCTAATGGTTTTCAATATGATTATTGGGATAAAATTGAGCCTATGTTCCCGGCTATTTTATATTATTTTCCAAATACAATATGGAAAAGCATCATTTCTAAACGATTGATTCCATTTTTGCCAAAAATATATTGTGCTGCGGCTAATTATGGATTTAGATATATTCATTTTGAATTAGACTTTGAGGAACAACCTTGGAGAGCTGGTAGAGGAGAGGCTTGGACCGAAGAGGATTATAAAAAATATGAATTAGCAGTAGAATATATAACAGCGATTATGGTAGATATGTTAAAAGATGGCCGACGTCCAGTAATTGAAATGAGAATGGATGATTATATTAGATTCTTAATGAATCAAAATAATAGAGGCCCTTTTACTATCAATTCTGTAAATTGCGGTATTGCTGCCAGAAGAGATATAACATCATTGTATAATAGAGAAAAAGCTATTTGTTTAGATAGTGTATGTGGTAAAGAGAAATGTTCATTAGACTCCTTATTTAAAAGAATTGAAGAAGATTATAAAAAAGGATGTCCAATTAACAAAGATTGTCAATTTTTTGATTTTTGCGCACGTTTCAGTTGTTTAAAGGATAATTATGATTGTAATGAAAACTGCTTGGCTCCAAACCCTGAATTTTGCAATCATGCAAGAATTTGGGGAACAGCAACGCTAAAATTTTTAACCATTGGGAATGAATTTTTTGAAGATAGCCCAGTATACCAAAATCTTCTTTTAAAATATAAAGGAGGGAGAATGAGATGACTACTTATCCATCATGTATCAGTGATAGCGAAATTTGTAATAATTGTTATGCATCTGAAAGTTGCACCACAGGATATTATTGTAGAGAATCTGCCCCTGATTGTATGGCTTATTGTAATACTGATTGCAATACTGTCTGTAATGAATGTCAAACTTTTTGTGAACTTGGAGTTGAAACTGTTGTTGATCATGCTGATGTGCATTCGTGGGATGAGCTAGTTAATTTGGGGCATAGTGAAGGATGCTTTGTAAAAGATCAAATAATATTCCGTAATTGGACTGCTGCTCTTTGGAATGGAATTTTAATGGAAATTACCTCTAATGCGGGAACAAAAGGGCTGGAATGTGCTCATACTCAAAGTAGTCCAAATGTGCCGGTTATTAGCCCAGGAGTCGCAAATCCAGATCCTTGTAATGATACTCATATTGGAGGTTCTTTAATTACAGCAGCTAAATATAATGTTATGGCAGATACTCTTTCTTGGATGAGAGTAAATGTCGCTCATGTTAAAGTTGGAGATGTAATTAGAGGGCTTCAACACGCTACTGAAATAATGAACAAATATAATGATATGCAATTTAATACTGATGTTTGCGATGTATGTAACGCTGAAATTCAAAATAGGAATGATTGTAATTGCTCCTGCGATTGTAGTTGTGGTTGTGGTGGGTGCAGTTGCAGTTGTAGTAATTCAGGTATGAACTAATGAAAAATATAATCATTTTATGCTCTACGATTAGGTGTAATCGTAATTGTTCTTTTTGTTAGCATAATATGTTAAAAGATAACTTAATTGATATCCCCGATATGACAGTTGATATTTGTGATGGAATTTTATCTAAATTTTCAAAAGATTCTACAATTACAATTACAGGAGGAGAGCCTTTTCTTAATTTTGATTTAATTGCTCATCTATGTGAATTAAAAAGACAATTTTGTGTCCATACAAATGGAGATTTTTTAATTCCTGATAATACAATTTTCCCAGATAAAGCTTCTATTAGAATTTCAATCAATAGCACTACTTTTCCTATTCTTTGGCAATAGATGATTGAAGATTATCCTCATTTAGATATTCGGGTAAATACTATTTTTTCAACAGCAGAAGAAACCTATGAAATTGTTAGGAGAGTAAATGAGTAGAATATATATGATTATACCGTTTTAATTGATTTTTATACTGGTTGGTCAGAAAAATTAGAATAGGAGTTGGATAAATTTTGTACTTTAATAGCGCGAGATTTCTTTTTGCCGGGAAAAAATAAAAGTTATCATGCTTATCATCATTAGTTATTTTGCTTAGATCCTGTTGTTAAATTTAATTCATTAGGTTAGTAGATTCCAAGTATTTATGCTGAAGGATTACAAAAAAAAGATTGGGATAAAATAAAAGATTTGAATATTGAGAGAGATAAAGAAATTTTTCTGTATGGAAAAGATTTATTTAAAAAAGGGCGAGATTATTTTTCAACACCTTCCATTTACTATAATGCCCTAATGTATGAATTACTAAAAAAGAAAAAGGAGGAGCG